>Ga0209722_1000047_pt1 | contig 144616 bp, 104 predicted proteins | sample BioC12SIPDNA_2_FD_185745 | JGI IMG/M metagenome (GOLD analysis project Ga0209722, IMG submission 185745) | Anaerobic biogas reactor microbial communites from Washington, USA - Biogas_R1_A C12 SIP DNA (SPAdes) (version 2) | ecosystem: Engineered > Bioreactor > Anaerobic > Unclassified | place... | reverse complement strand
TAATGGAGTGACAATAAATATAGCTAACTATTTTGTCAAGAATTATTTACAGTATTATTATGACATGTTTCCTGGACTATTTTTGCCAAATCCGAATGAAAGATTGGGGCTTATGTGCAAAGGTCTTCTATATGTCTTTGTGGTCATGTGTAACAAGGTAAGCAATGTTGCCAATGCCAGAAAATGGCAAGATAGCGTTTGTGAAGTGATGTTAAAATACAACGGGAGATAGAGTTAAGGATCCGATAATCTCTGTTTTAATTGTTTCTTTTTTAGAGTTCAACCCGGATTCTTTCCACAATAGCCCATCATATTTCAAATCTTGAACAACCGCTGTTCAACCGCGGGGGCAGACACCACTTTCTTACGCTTAAGTGATTCTCCATAGGGAACTTAGGTGCATGACTTCTTACAATTTTCTCTCCTTGATCTGGGTTTTCGGTCAAGCTTGTTCAGGACGGGTCCGCCTTGCCCGAAAGCGTTAATCAAGTGATTATCAAGCCTTAATCAAGCGTTAATTATTAAGACTTGATTAAGGCTTGATTAAGAAGTGATCGACACCTTGAAACAGGATGCAGTTCCCGGATCAATTCCTAGACGAAGGATGATAATCAGAGGAAATAAATAGCTTGCTGAGTCTGCTAAGATATTCTGGCTGAAAAAATTACATAAGATAAATGAAGAAATTGACTCGCAAGCTATCCTGCAGAAAAAAAAACCGGCTGTCCAACAACTGAACAGCCGGCTCTATTCCTAATTAATAATCAGATCTTTACACTAACGTTGATGTTTTTGAAGCGTGCCGGTGCCACACCGTGGGAAAGCTGCATCACCTGGCCGGGTTCGCCCTTGCCGCAGTGGAAGGTGCTGTGGTAACCCCATTCTTCGGGACCGCAAACTCTGTCGCAGGCGTTCCAGAAATCTTTGGTGATGCCAAAATAGGTGGGTTCCTTCACAATGCCGGTGATCTTACCATTCTCGATGCGGTAACCGATCTCGGTAGTAAACTGGAAGTTATTCCGGTTGTCGTCGATGCTCCAAGTCTTTGTAAAATCAAGCAGATAGCCATGTTCGGTTTCGGCGATGAGCTCATCCAAGCTGCCTTTTCCCGGCGCCAGACAGAAGTTTGTCATGCGCACCAGAGGAAAATCGTCTGCAAAAGAGGCTTTCATGTTCGCTGAAGGTTCCAAACCAAGCAGATGTGCAATGTGACGCGAAGTTTGCTGATTTACCAGAATTCCGTCTTTGATGATATCAAGCTTCTTTCCGGGCACACCTTCGTCGTCAACAGGGTGAAAACCAAGCCCGGCGGGGTCTGTGCTGTCGCTGAAGATATTTACAATGGGCGAACCGTATTGGAATGAGCCGATCATTGGGGGCTTGATGAAAGTTTTTCCAGCGTAGGAAATCTCCATGCCAAAGATGCGGTCTGCCTCGGTGGCATGTCCCACGGATTCATGCAGTTGCAGCGCCAGATGGCCGTTGCCGATGATAATGTCGGCTTTTTCCTCTTCGATGACGGGCGCATCAAGCAGATCGGTGGCTTCCTTGATGATGCGCTGGGTGTTTTCCACGAACTTTTGTTGGTGAAAAAGCTCAAAACCGCCGCGACCTGCGCTCATGTGTCCGGGCCAGGTTCGGGATTGCACCTGCCCACCATCAGCCGCCATCACTTCCATGAGGGGGAGGGTGTTGTAAAACACTGTATGAGAATAGGTTCCTTCGCTGTTGGCATAATATTTTTCCTGACGCATAAATTGTGCCATCACCGTGGAGTGCACGATCTTTCCCTGGGGTTTGATGGCTTCAGCCAGTTTGCCCAAAAACTCGGTTTTCTCCTCCTTGGGCATGGCAAATGGGTCAATTTCCGGTTTATGTATATATTCAGCTTCAGATGCAGGCAGAGCGGGAAATTCCACCTTATTGCGCAGGAAACCGCTGCCCTGGCGGGCGTTTGAGATGGCTTGCTTGATGAGCCGCTCCACCGAGGCTGGGCTCAGGTCCCGCGAGCCGGCAAAGCCCCAGCATCCGTTCACCAAAACCCTGATGCCAATGGCTGTGGCGTCCATATTGCTGCCAAAGCCGCGCAGAAATCCGTTCATAAAGTAGATGCTTTCCCAGTCGGTGCGGGTGAGTCGCACATCCGCAAAGCTGACTTCCGGGAGTGAGAGTTTTGCAATTGTCTGTTTTACAAGATGTTCCATGAGGTGCTCCTAAATGGTTTTGGTGGAGGAACTGATGTTGAAATCGCGGACCAAGGCATGGGGCGCCTTGACGGTTGCTATGTCGAAACTGTCGTAGTTTTCAGAGAAGGGGATGGTTTGACAGCGGTTTTCCAGGCCGATAACGTTGTTCAAAATGCGTTCGATCCTTTCCGTAAAGCGCAGATTGTTCACCACTTTGGTGATCTTTCCGTCTTCGATGAGGAAGGTGCCGTCGCGGGTGAGCCCGGTCAAGGATGTCTCGCGGGGGTTGATGAAGTTCATATAGTGGAGGCTGGAAATGTAGAGCCCGCGTTTCACGCTGCCAATCATCTCGTCCAAATTTCTTGTCCCGGGTTCGATCCTGAGGCAGGAGGCGGAGTTGCCGTTTTTGGGAAGCCCGGTTTTGTGGGAGTAATAGTTGTCGCACATGAAGTTGCGGAACACGCCTTTTTCGATCAAAGGCAGGCGCCGATAGATGTGGCCGCTGGAGCCATAGTCAGCTCGGATCATTTCCGGGTCGCTGGGATCGTCGATGATGCTGATATTTTCCGGAAACACCTTTTCATCCAGCTTTCCCTCGAAATAGCTGCTGCTTTGATCCAGGGCGCGGGCACTCATTCCCCAGCTTAGATATTGGACAAATTCCGCCACGCAGCGGGGCGCCAAAACCACATCGTAATAGCCTGGCTCTACATCAATGATCTCGCCGCTGCCGTGAGCTATACGGCGCAGCAGGCTTTGCAGGAAGGCATCCTCATCCAGTAAGCCGGCATTTTCGCCGCCAAAGGTTTCCAAGACCGTGACTTGGTTAGAATTGCGTACCGCTTTCACTTCCAGATAGATGGGCGAGCTTTCGCTGCTTTTATCCATGCCGTTGCTGTTTACAATGCGGTATTTCTGGTGATTGCAAATGAAAGTGCCAAAGATCTCAAAGCCATGTGTGGAAGCAGAATCCGCAATCTTCGACAGGATGCGCACTTTTTTGTCCAAGCTCAGAGCCTCGATGTTGTTTGTCACGGCGCGCGGTTCGGCAAAGGTCAGGTCATTTTCGAGGTCCACAAAATCGGGGTCCTCGGGCAGTTTGTCGATCACATCCAAAGTGTCCTTCACTGCGGCGTCGATTTGCTTGGTGTCGGGATTGTCCAATTGAAAGGCGAAGCTCTTTTTACCCTTGTAGATTGAGGCACTTACCACAATGTTGTCTTTGGAAATGTTGTAGTTGGTCTGGCTTTGGTAAAAACGGAGAAAGTCCGTTGACCAAAACTTTTCCACCAGTTCATATTGAAGCTCTGGATAGCTGTCCAGAATGCTTTTCAAGTAGTCGAGGTTGTTCATTTATCCTCCATGAATTTTGTAAATTATATCCAGGTTGTGGAGTTGTGGCGGCGTTTGGGGTTTGTGCTGCGAGGCAGAAATATGCCGGTTGCAGGGGCTGCTTTTCCGTTGTGCACAACTCGCTCACCCCGCAGGTACACGGATGAAATTGACCCTTCAAGCTGATGTTCGCTGCCGTCCGGGGCTTTGAAAACAGTGCTGCCGGCGGGGTCATACACCACAAAGTCGGCATCCGAACCTGCTGCCAGGCTGCCTTTTTGGGGGTACAATCCCAAACGCTTGGCGGCATTTTCGCTGGTCATTTTGATCACGGTGGCCAGCGAAATCCTGCGTTTTTTCCATAGTTCCGAAAGTGCCCAAAGATATGAAAATGGCAAAAGAGCCTCCGGCGTTCCCCAAAAGGCAGGGCTTAAACCTGCCGGTGGCACAGCGCTTTCCACATTGTTGGAAAGCATATATATCTTGTTGGTGCGCAAGAGCATAAAGAATTGATTCTCAGGGCTTTCAAAGTCCACTTCCTGCCCCAGATCGATGCCCGAAAAGTGCTTCATCAGGTCTGCGATGCAGAGCGAAAAAGAGATATCGGAACGCTTGGAAATGCTGTTGATAAATTCCACCGTGGCAAAGGACGAAACCCGGGGAATGTGGATGGGGTTTTCCTGCATCCGGCGCAAAAGCTTTTTGATGGCATCACTTTGGGATTCAAAGCTGAAATCTGCTCCGGCATCCACATCAAAGCCCTGAAAGGCAAAGGCGGTGTCACTTCCGTAGATATCCAAAAAAAGGTCCATGATCTCGGTGAAGTCCAGAGCGCTGAGCTGTGGGTTCGGCGAAGGATTCATCAGCGCGATGCCTGCGGCTCCCACGCCCCAAAGTTCTTGCGCAGCCTCGGCATGGTAGGGATAATCGTCGATATCCACATTTCCCCATAAAGCCATATCCACATGGGAAATGCCTTCGATCACTTTTCTCTTTGCCTGCAGCGCTTCCGTGCTGGTGATGGGCTTGGGGTCCAGATAGCTGAGCTCTGCAAAGCTGGTCCAGCCACCCAGGATGGCGGCTTTGCTCACGCGGGCAATGCTTTTGGTGGGGTCTTTTTCCCGAATGATGTGGCTGTGAGCGTCCACCCCGCCCGGTAAAAGGATCATCCCCTTGAGATCGATAACCTGGCTGATTTCTTCAGATTCAATGGGCTCGGGTGAGATTTTCAGGATCTTTTGATCAAAGAGGACATTCACCCTTTTCAAGGCTGTTGAGGAAGTGGGCAAAGAGGCATTCGTAAATAATTTCATAATGTTCCAGTGTGTTGTGCGGCACATTTGCTGATGCTTGAAGGCTGAGCGCACCGCGAAAACAGTGACCGCACTGAGGGGAATTGATATTGCGGCTTCAAAAAAACCATTTTTCCCCAAACTGAAGTTATGATTTTACAACTCTCAAAATCTGTCAAGCTTTTGCTGCAATGATGTCAAATTATGTTACAAATCACCATCAAAAGCGCCTATATAGAATCCGTTATCTGCAGAATCAAACAAAAAAAGCCCCACTGCAGCGGGGCCTGGGCTGTGCCAAGAAGCTTAAACTTTGTTTATTTCAGGATGAGGGTCTTTTTGGTGGATGTGTAGCGTCCTTCAGTGACCACGATATAGTAAGCTCCGGCGGGAACATAGTTGCCAAAATCATCGGTGCGATTCCAATGAATTTTGAAATTGAGCTCGGAAACGCCGGAATACAGGCTTTTGATCACATCGCCAAACCCATTTTGGATGCTGATTTGAACGGGAACTTTTTTGTTGAAAACAAAGATGATGTCTGTGGATGCCTCCACAGGTTCCGGGTTTGCCTTAATTTCTTTAAGCGCATCCGCCTCTTGTGCAAAGAGGACTCCCAGCATCATAATACCGAGCAGTCCCAAAATCAAAGCTGCCTTTTTCATGTTATAAACTCCTGTAAAATGATACTTATTATGTATGCAAAAATTGTTCCTAAAAAGATCCAAGCCCTTGGGAAGCCAGAATAACGGCACCCAAAACGCCTGCGCGATTGCCTTCCAAAGCTTTTTCCACAGATGTTCTTTCCGCATTTTGCAGGGGCATAAAGCTTTTTGCGGTTTGGACAAGTTCTTCAAACGAATAAAGCCCACCGTCCATGGCACCTCCACCCAAAACCACCACATCCGGGTCCAGGATCACAACCAAATCGCTGATGCCCCGTGCCAGGGTTTTCAAACCTTCCTGGATAATCCTTCTTGCCTCGATCCTGTCTTGACTGAAGTCCAGCAACTCACGCAAGCCGCTGCCTGCAAAGAGCTTATCTTCTGCACCGGGTATGTTCTGCATCCGGCGTTTGAGCCCTTCCACAGACGTGTATGCCTCCAGGCATCCGTTTCTGCCACAAAAACAGGGCTCTCCATCCGCAAAACTGGTGGTGTGACCCAGTTCCATCGCATAGCCGTGCGCGCCGCGATAGATTTTTCCATCGATCACAAACCCACAGCCGATGCCACTTCCCACGGTGATGCCCGCCACTTTTTTGTCCGGACCGCGCAGCCAGGCTTCCGCCAAACACATCACGTTCGCATCATTGTCACAAAAAACAGGGATGTTCAAATCAGGAGGAATCAGATCGCGCGGATCAAGATTGGTCCAAAAGGGGAGGTTTGGGTTCACGCCCACAAGCTTTGAGCTTTGCAGGTCAATGGTTCCGGGGGTTCCGATGCCCACGGCACCAATCCTGTCCAAGCCCACTTTTTGCCGGCATTCCTCCAAAATCAAGCCAATACTCTGTTTAAAACCGGCAAGTGATTTTTCTTGGTGATGAATTGACCCAAAAAACTGTAAACCAGATTTACAGCCCCAGCCATATTTAATGCTGGAACCGCCAATATCCAGTCCGAGCTGCAGTGTATCGTTTGTTGACATATTAATCCATGGGATGGGGTGGGTGAGGGGACTCGAACCCCCAACGCCCGGAACCACAATCCGGTGCTCTGCCATTGAACTACACCCACCATTCAAAGGATCGATGTATCTAAAAGCTGAGGATAATCTGGCACGCCAGAAGGGATTCGAACCCCTGACCCGCAGCTTAGAAGGCTGCTGCTCTATCCAACTGAGCTACTGGCGCCAAAAAAGAACTGGTAGCGGCGCAGGGACTTGAACCCCGGACCTGCGGATTATGATTCCGACGCTCTAACCAACTGAGCTACACCGCCACAAGCGTTCTTAACACATTATAAAAGCCGGCGACCAGCGCCGGGTAAAATATGGTAGCGAGGGAAGGATTCGAACCTTCGACCTTCGGGTTATGAGCCCGACGAGCTACCAGCTGCTCCACCTCGCGTCATGTAAAAACCAAAAAAAAGGATGCCGCTCTACTGTCAAGACCTTTTTTGCGCACAGGTCATTCAACTACATAATTTTATGTGAGAGCAGCCGAAAATGTTCCAGCTTACGCTCTGCCTTTTATCTCAGAATCTGCGTTTCCCGGGTGAAAAAAACTGGCCCGGGTCGTGTTTTATGCTTGGATTTTTAAAGCTTCAAACCCGCAGCGCTCAGTTCCCAGCGTTCCAGGTCATGATTCAAAAGCAGGCTTCCGTTCTTTTCTTTAAGCCGCGAAAAGATATACTGCTTGGCCTTGAAAGTGTCTTCCCGGCATACGTCGTAAGCCGAGGTAATCGCCGCCGAACTGTGAAACAGCGTGGGAATGATGTCCGCCGCATAGATATAAAACCCCTGGGGACCGTCTATTTCCACAATCTGGCTGCCCACGGTGTGACCTCCGGTTTTCACCAAAGTCACCCCCGGTGCGATTTCCACATTGCCATCGATAAGTTGCTGTTTCCCTTGATGTTCCAGCAAGGCAAGCTGCCATTCAAAGCTGTAGGCTGCACGGTTCAGCCCGTCGGGATTTTTGGCGGTTTCCCACTCGGTCTTTTGAATCCAATGTCTTGCCTTGGGAAAAGTGAGCCGGTCTGTGGCACCCAAGCCTGTCACAATCCCACCGGCATGATCAAAATGCAGATGTGTGAGCACCACGTCCGTGATATCGCGATCCCTGATTCCAAGTTCTGCCAAGGAAGCAGGCAGCATGAATTCCGAAGGGCGATAGATATCGCGCTGTTTTTCGTTGAGACGATTTCCCAAACCGGTGTCCACCAGGATCTTGCGGTCTTCAGTCTTGATCAAAAGCAGGTTCAGCGCCAGTTTTTTGCGATGGCGTTCATCGGTTTGCACCTTTTTACCCCAAATCGCACGGGGTAAAACGCCCAGCATCGCGCCGCCGTCGGTCCAATAGTTTCCCGCGTCAACTCGATCTATGCTGATTGTGGGGTTCATTCACCGCCACCGGTTTTGCGTTTGAACTGGGGTTTGCGCGCCTGACTTTGCTTTTTGGGAGTGGCATCCTTTTCCTGACGCGGCTTGGCAACGGCCTTCGGGGCTGGCTTTTTACCCTGCGGCTGAGGTTTGAGCTGTTTTTTGGTTTGAGACAGAACTTCGCTTTCTTTTTGCTTTGCGGAAAAAACCACTATGCGTTTATTTTCCCCCTCGCCGATGGTGAGGGTGCGCAGGCTTTTATCCTGCTCCACATAGCGATGTATGGTCCTGCGATCGCCGGCATTCAAAGGCTCCAGGGTCTGGGGATTGCCTGTCTCGCGCACTTTTTTGAAAATTGGTTTGAATTGATTCAAAAACTGAGCTTCACGGCGCTGGCGATAGCCATCCACATCCAGATAGATGCGATCCAAGCCACGATCGCTCTCAAAGATACGGTTGATCATATATTGCAAAGTTTCAAGCATATAGCCATTTTTCCCGATCAAGAGCCCGGAATCCTGGCTGCCGGTAATTTCCAAAAAGGCAGTCTTGCCCTTGGTTTGGGAATGCACTTTTTTATATTGGATGCCCATTTTAGTCAACAATTGGGAGAGGAAATTCGCCGCACGTTCGCCCAGCTCGGGCAGGTCAAACCGTACCACCGCGGTTTTATTTGCAAATAGACCAAAGATGCCTTTTGAGGGTTTCTTGATGATTTTATAATTCAGTTCCCAGTCTCGAATGCTGTGTTCTCTACGGAAGTCAGCTATGATCAGTTCAATATTGCTTCCGGTTTTTTCGATTAATGCCATTTAAATTATTTCCTTTTGTTTGAGGCGTTTTTGGGTGTAGAATTGATGCGCCACGCTGAACATGTTGAAAATAGTGTAGTAAAGCACCAGACCTGATGGCAGCCCGCGGAAGATGAAGAACATCATGATTGGCATCAGCCAGGTCATCATGCGTGTGCTTTGTTGCATCGCCTGCTGTTTTTCGTCCATTTTTTCCAACGCCTCTTTGGAAGGACGGGTCATCAGGCTTTGCAGGATCATGAATCCTGCCATTATGATGGGTAATATCAGGTAGGGATCAGGCTCGGAAAGATCTTTCAGCCACAGCGCGAATCTGGCGTTGCGCATATCCAGGGTATAGCGCAAAACGTTGTAAAGTGCAATGAAGATGGGCATTTGCAGCAGCAGCGGCAAACACCCGGACATCGGACTTGTGCCCGCTTCCTTATACAGCGCGGAAAGCTCTTCCTGCATCTTTTTGGGGTCGTTTTTGTATTTGGCCTGAATTGCCTGAACCTGCGGCTGTATCCTTTGCATCTTGAAGTTCGCATCCATGCTCTTTTTTGTAAGCGGATGCGTGACCAGTTTCAACAACAGCGCAAAGATGATGATCACCACACCATAGTTTGGAATGAAGCGGTGCAGGGTTTGCAGCAGCCAGGCAATGGCGTTTGCCAGCCAACGCAGCCAGCCCGGTCCACGGTCGGGAATCTGTTCCAGCCGGTTCGGATAGCTGCGCATCAGCTCATAATCCGCCGGACCGGCATAGATCGTAAAGCTTTGCTTCCACTGTTGCGAAGCGGTTTCATCCTTGGAATCGAGCACGATGGCGGGGTTTCCACTGCCTTCAGCCAGGCTGGCACGGTAGTGGCGCAAAAGCGGTGTGCCTGTTTCCATGATGGCGAGGGCGAAATATTTGGTGCGCAGCGCCGCCCATTTGAACGAGTTCAGGTCACCCTGCAATTTGTCTTTTTTGATTTTGGGAAGGGTGATCTTTTGGGGTGCATTTTCCGTGTAGAGCAGCAGCTTGTAATCCTGATCCTTGGTTTTGGGTTTCACCTCTTCACTGTCTGCGATGCCCGCGGAAAAATCGTATTCAATCCCATACACCGGATTGGGGCTGTTCACTTCCACATCCATCAGGATGCCATATTTGTCATCCAGTTGAAAGCTCTTTTTCACCAGCGGCTTTTCCTGATCTCCAAGCCAGAACACCACTTTTTTGTCTTCTTTTTCGCAGTTCCAGTTCACATTGCGCAGATCGTTTGGCATGGTGGCGGGATGGTTCAACAGCGTGATTCCGGCAATGTTTTTATCCTTGGGAACCAAGTCCACCAGACGCTTATCGTTTCCAGCCCAATTGTATTTTTTCAACTCGATGGAACTGATGGCGGCGCCCCGATTCGTGAAACTCACGCTGAATCTGTCGTTTTCCAGCTTTTCTGTCTGAATGCTCTGTGCGCCTTTGAAAATGCTGTCCACCACTCCCGGCGAGACCGCAAGCTGCTGTTTCAGACTGTCTTCTGCCACTTGAATCGTGCTGTCTGCAGCAGCATTTTGTTTGGGATTCCCGGCTTTGGGTTTCGGTGCAAAATATGTGCTCCACACAAAGAATAGAATGACCACCACGAATAGTACTAAAAAAGTTCGCTTATCCACATTTTCTCCTTAGGGAAGCGGATCGTGACCGCCCTTGCAAAATGGATTGCAGCGCAAAATGCGCCAGGCGGTGAGGCCAAAGGCCTTGAAAAAATTATATTTGCGAAAGGCCTGCCGGCCATATTCGCTGCAACTGGGTTCAAACCTGCAAACGCTGGGCAAAATGGGCGAAATCATTTTCTTATAAAGGTTTATGATGCCGATGAACAATAGATTCGGCAGGCGCAAAACCTGTTTCAGGACCCCTGTGGCAGCAGCGCCGCCACCTTGTTCAGTTCTTCGCACAGTTCTTTCCATGCTAATTCGCCAGCACCAGGGCGGGCGATGAGATTAAGTCTGAAGCCGTTTGGCAGATCTTGGGAACGCAGTTGCATCCAAGCTTTGATCCTGCGTTTAAGCAGGTTTCGAACATGCGCTTTGCCGATTTTTTTTCCAATGGTGATGCCCAGGGCAAATTCGCAGGGAGAATACAGCACCGCGGCATAGAAATGGTCGCTCCGCAAAAACAGGTCTGGAGAGCTGAACTCCAGGTATTCACTGTGCTTCGTTATCCTACGAAGCATGGCTCACACGCTGAGGTTCTTTCTCCCTTTTGCACGACGGCGGGCCAAAACTTTACGGCCGTTATAAGTCGCCATGCGGCTGCGGAAGCCGTGTGTGTTTTTACGTGAACGATTTGAAGGTTGATATGTCCTTTTCATCTATCTAACTCCTTAAAGATATGAGATTTTCAATGGAATAAACCATAATTTTCAAACGTGGTGGAATGTCAAGCGGAAAAGCGAAATCACTGTCATCAAATGAGCTTGGCAACATGGCTCCATCACGATCAAACACAATCCCATGAAAACATCATTCAGTGCCTCTGCCACTGAATTTTCGCCCTCTGAAGCCAAAGGCATTCGCATGATGTTGTAAGATATTTTGCTGGGTTCATAAGAGGCTTATTTTAGAAAAACAAACCCACCGGATTTTTTGTTGGAACAAAATATGCATATTAAGGAATTCCCAAATCGAGAGGAGATCATTTCCCTGCCTTGGTTTCGGGCTTTTTCAAAATCAAAACAAACAGGATATAACGCCATGTCCCACAAACAGATACTACTTTTTCTGCTGACGCTGTTTGCGCTGTCAGCGCTTTTCTCGGCACCATTGAGATTCCAAAAAGTCGATGCTGTCCAGCCAGACGGCCAAAGGGTCGAACTCTACGCCAGCGGCGATGAATTTCACAACTGGCTGCACGACAAAGACAACTACACAGTCATGCAAAACGACGAAGGCCACTATGTTTACGCCGTTCGTGACGGTGAAAGCTTGGCTCCAGGTTCCTGGATCCTTGGAAAAGATCAGCCTGCCCAAAAAGGACTGGAACCCGGCTTAAACCTTTCGCAGAGACTGATTTCCCAAAAATATAAGCGCTTGGCTCATCTGCGGGATTACAGCAATGCACGCTCTCCACACACCGGAGATTTCAACAACCTCGTGATCTTCATCAAATTTGCCGATGATCCGGATTTTACCACCGGCATCGCCGGCTATGTAGAGATTTTCAACAACCCCACCGGAAATTCCATGAAGCGCTATTTCCATGAAGCTTCCTACGAACAGTTGCATGTGGATTCCAGCTTCTACCCCATCCCGAATGGAGACGTTATTCTCTGTTATACCGATACTTACCCTCGCAGCTATTTCAAAAAATACAGCGCTTCCAACCCCAATGGCTACCAGGATGACTGGGAACGCACGGATCGGGAACAGGAAATGTTGAAACGCGCTGTGATCGCGATCGAATCTACAATCCCCACGGATCTGGTGATCGATGGAGACGGTGATGGCTTTGTGGACAACACCTGCTTCATCATCAAGGGCAGTCCGGAAGGCTGGGCAGACCTGCTCTGGCCGCATCGCTGGGTGCTTTACGCCGTTGATGCCTACATCCACGGCAAACGGGTCTGGGATTTCAATTTCCAGCTTGAAACCAGCACCCTCAGCAGCGGAGCCAGCGTGCTCTCACACGAAATGTTCCACAGCCTGGGAGCACCTGACCTTTATCGATATGAAGACAGCACCATCGACCCCGTGGGAAGCTGGGATATCATGTGCGCAAACCTCACCCCGCCCCAACACATGAGCGCTTGGATGAAATATAAATACGGGCAGTGGCTCGACGAAGTTCCCTGGATCACAGAGTCCGGCACCTACACACTTTCGCCGGTGGCTGCTTCTTCCACAAACAACATCTACCGCATCGCCAGCTGGAAAACCGGTGAATCCTATCTGCTGGAATATCGCAAAGGCTATGGCAACTACGATCACAACCTGCCCGGAACCGGACTCTTGGTTTACCGGCTTGATCCCACGATCGATGGAAACGCCTCCGGACCGCCGGATGAACTGTATATCTACCGTCCCAACGCAAACAACAGCACCACCAACGGAAGCCTTTCCCAAGCGGCGTTTTCCCTGCAGAGCGGACGCACACAGATCAATGAATCCACCATTCCCAGCGGCTTCACCAGCAACGACAGACCCGGCGGCTTGAACATCTATGAAATTGGCGAAGCAGGGCAAACCATCACCTTCAAAGTGAAGATTTCCGAGATGCAAATCACCCATCCCAAGGGCGGAGAAACCTGGTTTTCAGGCACAAATAAAACCATCACCTGGAAATCCAAATATCCAACCGGCACCGTCACTTTGGAATATAGCACAGACGGCGGAAACACCTGGACCCTGCTGAACGGCAACGCCTCCAACAGCGGCAGTTTCCTGTGGACCAACATTCCCTTGATCAGCACCACCGAAGCCTATGTGAAAGTGACCCATAACTCAGTTGGACAAAGTGACAGCAACACCTATCCCTTCACCATTCTCAGCGAAGTGGGTGTCCCCGAGGGAACCTGGCCGCCCGATGGAGCGGATGATATTCCCACCAACCCTCTGCTCACCTGGTCCAGCGTGCCCGGTGCCGATTCATACCAACTTCAGGTTTCTGCGGATGAAAATTTCGACAGCTTTGTGGTGAACGCCTTGAACCATCCCCACAACCAATATCAGCTCAGCGGCTTGACCCCTTTCCACACCTACTATTGGCGCGTTTGCAGTTACTCCGATTTGGGAGTCGGTCCCTTCTGTCAGGACATGACTTTCACCACCGGACCTGTGAGCGAACTGCCTCAAGCCCCAGCCCTGCTGCTTCCCGCTCAGGGTGCCGCAAACCTTGCCCAACCCGTGAATTTTTCCTGGTCTGCCAGCGCCACTGCTGAAACCTATGAACTGCAATTGGCAAGGAACGTCTATTTCGTGCCGGTGGAAACGGTTTTGGAGGGGCTCACCCAAACCAATACGCAAATGGGGAGCCTGGAACCCTCCACCACATATTTCTGGCGCGTGAGGGCTCAAAATGCCGCTGGCTACAGTAATTTCAGCGGGATCCGGAACTTTTCCACATCCAGCGACACCGCAGCGGAAGATGAAATCGTCCCGGCATTGGTGAACGAACTCAGACAAAACAGACCCAATCCCTTTGGAGGCAGAACATCCATTTCTTTGAGCCTGAAGGAACCGGGTCGCGAAGCAAGTGTGCAGATTTTCGACCTGCGCGGGCGTCTGGTGAAAACACTGTTCCAAGGTGTGCCAGCTTCGCAGGAAATGGAGCTTCATTGGGATGGACGTGACGAAAATGGACGCCCCTGCGCCAGCGGGATCTATCATTACAGACTGCGATCAGGTGATTTCACACAAACCCGTAAGATGATGCTGATCAGATAAATAGCCAATATACTCAACCACCGATAACCCCAAATTAGCAGTTTCCTTGTGAGACTGCTAATTTTTGCTTGCTTTTCTGGATTACCCCTTTATATTGATTGTAGAGATTCATTTACAAAGGAGGTTCAAAATGAAGATCGTACCTTATCGCAAGGGACAGGAGCTTCGCCCAATGGGCACCATGATCAGTATATTCGACGATTTCTTCAATCGCGCCTTCGAAGAAGAGACCGCCGAAGATAATTTCCGTTCCATGCCCATGGATATCGTGGAGCATGAGAAAAACTATGAGATCCTGGCCAATTTGCCCGGATTCAAGAAAGAAAATGTGAAGATCTCCGTGCACGACAACCAGCTTTTGGTTGAGGCAAAGTGCGAAATCGAGAAGGAAGAGCAAAGTGGAACCATCTATCGCTGCGAGCGTTACAGCGGAAACTACCGCCGCAACCTGCTCCTGCCGGAAAATTCCGACCTGGCAAAAATCTCCGCCAAAATGGAGGACGGAGTTTTGCAACTGCTCATCCCAAAAAAGGAGCCCACTCCTCAAAAAGAGATCGTAATCCAGTAAACTCCAATAAGTGTCACAAATACAAAGGCGCGGATCCCGGTGATTCGCGTCTTTTTTTATCCAATATCATTCGTTTGCTTCTTCAAAAACCAATATTTCTGTTCAAACATCACGACTAACTACCTTTAGTCATAGTCAGTTATCTGATTTTGCAACACGCTCATTCCCTCAGTCTTCGTCTTTCAGCCTTTCAAATATCAGCAATCCGGACCTTGTTTCAAAGCGTCAGTCACTTCTTAATCAAGCCTTAATCAAGTCTTAATAATTAACGCTTGATTAAGGCTTGATGACCACTTGATTAACGCTTTCGGGCAAGGGTGGATCGGGCGCAATGTGAATGACTTGTGATTTTCACCGTCCTGGATTCTTTGCCAATATAGGGAAAGATCTCCACAGCTTTTCCCTTGACGGATTCAGCCGTCCCAAAAAACGTGCAAAAGATTGAATAATTAACACTTTGGGAGAGTTTGATGCTCAAACTGGACATTGATCTCAAAATGAAGGAACGCGCCCGCAACGCGGCTGCCAACATCGCCAATTCCTTCGATTGGCTCTTTGGCGGATATTCCTCGCTGGCCATTGAACGCACAGTTCTGCGCCTTTTGGGTGTGGATGGTGCCTTGGAGGATGGAAAGCCGTTGCCAAACGTTGTTGTGGACCATCTGCAAAGCATCGGCGCCATCGACAAAGGTGCGGCAATTCCCTTGGCCAACGCCATGCTGGCCAAGAAGATGGATGTGATGGAAGTGGCTCAAGCCATTGGACGCGGCGAACTGGATATTGGCAAGATTCCACCGCAGGATCCCCAGGAAGTTTTTGATATTCTCAACACTTTGTCCAACAAGATGCTGGACCACCTCCGCGCCCAACGCGAAAAGCGCAGTGAGATGTTTGCCAAATATGGTCCCAGACGTGTTCCCGCCATCTATGTAATTGTCGCCACCGGAAACATTTATGAAGATGCTGTTCAGGCAAAGGCCGCCGCATCTGAAGGCGCGGACGTGATTGCCGTGATCCGTTCCACGGCGCAGTCGCTTTTGGACTACGTCCCCTTCGGTGCCACAACCGTCGGTTTTGGCGGCACTTACGCCACTCAGGAAAACTTCCGCATCATGCGTGCCGCCTTGGATGAGGTTTCGGAAACCCAGCAGCGTTACATAAGCTTAACCAACTATGCTTCAGGGCTTTGTATGCCCGAAATTGCCGCCATGGGAGCCATGGAGCGCTTGGATTTGATGCTCAACGACGCCATGTATGGCATCCTGTTCCGTGACATCAATCCCAAAAGAACCCTTTTGGATCAATATTTCAGCCGCATGATCAACGCCTTTGCCGGCATCGAAATTCAAACCGGGGAAGACAACTATCTCACCACCTCCGACGCCATCGAAAAGGCTTATACCGTAACGGCTTCCCAGCTTTTGAATGAACAATTCGCCCTCCTCAGCGGTGTGAAGCCCGAAAAGATGGGCTTGGGACATGCCTTCGAGATCGACCCCGAAATTGAGGACAGTTTTTCTTATGAACTCGCTCATGCTCTGCTCACCCGCGAACTGTTCCCGGATGCGCCTGTAAAATATATGCCGCCAACCAAATACGCCAGCGGCAATATCTTCAAAACCCACCTTATGGGAGCGATGTTCAATTTCATCGGACAGCTCACCAGCCAGGGCGTACAGCTTTTGGGCATGATGACCGAAGCCATCCACACCCCGCATCTGGTGGACCGTTCCCTGGCAATCGAAAATGCGCAGTATATCTTCAAGGCGGTGAAAAACCTGGGGGATAACCTGAGCCTGACCCCGGACAGCTTTGTGAATCAGCGTGCCAACGCCGTTTTGCTACAAGCGGTGGAATTTTTGGAAAAAGTGGCTGCCGAAGGGCTTTTCCCAGCCATGACAAGAGGCGATTTTGCCGACATCAAGCGCCCCGAAAATGGCGGCAAGGGCCTGGACGGAGTTTTCCGCCGCGATGAAGGCTATTTCAACCCATTTTTGGACAAGATGAAAAAGGAATTGGGATTATGAGCACCAAAGATATGATCCGCCCCTATGGCGACACTTCCGGCGACGGCAAGATGCAGTTGTCCTTCAGTTTACCCGTTCCTGCTGACGCCTGGGGCAAGGAGGCTGCGCGCCTGCTGCTCAAAGGCATGGGCTTCGATGAAATCGAGGTTTGCAGTTTACGCGATTTGGGCGAAGGGTTCACCCATTTCATCGCCTATGCTGCCACCGGTGCTTTTGTGGATCCCGCTTCCATCAAGGTGAAAGTGGTGGAAACCCCGGTGATGGATATGGACGCCACCGATGCCTATATTGCTGAAAACATTGGCAGAGAGCTCACCGTGGTGGGCGCCTGCATCGAAAGTGACGCCCACACCGTTGGCATCGACGCCATCATGAATATGAAAGGCTACAACCATCGCTTTGGGCTGGAACGCTATCAGATGTTCAATGCCATCAACATGGGGGCGCAGGTCCCCTCGGAAGAGCTTTTACGCCGTGCGCGTGAGGAAAACGCAGATGCGGTCTTGGTTTCCCAGGTTGTCACGCAAAAAAACATCCATATCGAAAACCTCACCAAGCTGATCGAACTGGCGGAAGCAGAGCAGCTTCGCGACAAGATGCTCTTCATCTGCGGCGGTCCGCGCATTTCTCACGAACTTGCCATCGAACTGGGCTACGATGCAGGATTTGGCACGGGCTCCTATTCCACTGATGTGGCGTCGTTTATCGCCATCAGTATCGCAGAAAAACAAAGCGCCAAGTGACACTGATCCTTACCATCCTTGCCTTTGCTCTGATGATTTTCATCCATGAATTGGGGCATTTCCTGGCGGCACGCGCCTTTGGGGTGGGAATTGAAAAATTCTCCATCGGTTTCGGCAAACCCATCAAGGAATGGGAACGCGGAGGCGTGCTTTGGCGCCTGAGCTGGATCCCTCTGGGCGGTTACGTAAAAATGAAAGGGGAGCACGACGATTCCCCAGACCTGCAGGATGAAGATTCCTTCCTGGGTAAAGCCTGGTGGAAAAAGGCGCTCATCGGACTCAGCGGACCCTTTGCCAATCTGCTTTTGGGGCTTCTGCTCTTCATATTCTCCTTTGTGCTGCCGGTGCGGATTGAAGATCAAAGACCCGTGCTCAGCCGCGTGGAAGGAATTTGGGCGGAAACCTTTGCCCCGGGAGACAGCATTGTCTCGGTCAACGGCAAGCCCGTCATTGGTTTTGGCGATTTCTGGGAAGGGCTGTTGGAAAAGCCCGAGAGCGAGGTCGTTTTGAACCGGGAGGGCGGGGAAGTGAGGCTGCAGCTTGATTCCAAGGATTTGGATTCGCTTGCCACAAGCCTTTGGCCGTTTGCAGACACCCGTGTGGGCGAAGTGATGCCCAAGACCCCGGCCTATCATGCCAAACTGCAGCCCGGAGACCGCATCACCGCGGTGGATTCCGTCTTTGTGGACGACTGGTATGAAATGCGCGAGTTGATCGTGAACGCTCCCCAAGATGAGGTTTTGCTTGAGATCCAACGTGATGGCCAAAGCTTCCAAAAACGTCTGCGTTTGGAGGCCAGCCTAAGCTCCGGCGGCAACCGCGCCATCGGCATAACCCAATATCAGCCTGTGCGTTATGACCGCCGCTTCAACCTGGCGGAAGCCGGCAAAATGGGCGCATACAACACACTTAATTTTGTGGTCCTAAACTATAAAATGCTGGGAAAACTGCTGCGCCAGCCTGCCGAACTCAAAAAATCCGTGGGCGGTCCGGTCATGATCGTCAGCATGAGCCAGCAAATGGGCAAACGCGGTCTGGGCAATCTGCTGGTTTTCTTTGGCGGCATCAGCCTCATGCTGATGATGATGAACCTGCTTCCCATTCCCGTTTTGGATGGCGGACTCATCCTGTTTTCCATCCTGGAGGGGATCATCCGCCGCCCCATCCCCATGAAGGTTCGCGCGGTGCTTCAATCCATCGGCTTTTTCATCCTCATGGCACTGATGGTTTTGGCGCTCTATTCAGATGTGACCAGCGAAATCCTGCGTGCCATGAACAGGTGACGCCATGTTCCATTTCAAGCTTGAAAAAACCAGCGGCAAAGCCCGCGCCGCCACGATCAGCACCTCACATGGAAAAATCCTGACCCCGGTTTTCATGCCGGTGGGCACATTGGGCACTGTGAAAGCCATGAGTCCCCACGAGCTGAAACAGACTCATGCGCAAATCATTCTGGGCAACACCTACCACCTCTATCTGCGTCCGGGACATGAACTTATCCGCGATGCCGGAGGTCTGCATAAATTCATTTCCTGGAACAGACCCATTCTTACGGATAGCGGCGGCTTCCAAGTGATGAGCCTGGCGGGTTTGCGCAAAATCAGCCGCGAGGGCGTGAAATTTCAATCCCACATCGATGGCAGCCCGCATCTCTTTACCCCGGAAAGGGTTATGGAAATCCAGGAAGCCCTGGGAGCGGATATCATCATGAGCTTTGACGAATGCCCGCCCTGGCCTGCCACCCGCGAATATGTGGAAAAGTCGCTCAAAACCACGCTGCAGTGGGCGGAACGGGGCAAGGCTGCCTTTAAAAATGAAAGGAAACAGGCACTTTTTGGGATCGTGCAGGGCGGAATCTATGAAGATCTGCGTGAGCGTTCGGCGCTGGCATTGATGGAGATGGATTTTCCAGGCTATTCCATTGGCGGACTTGCAGTTGGCGAACCCAAGGAAGACATGTTCCGCATCACGGAATTTCTGAACGACGTCCTGCCTGCGAACAAACCGCGCTATCTGATGGGTGTGGGCACCCCCAGCGACCTGCTACTGAACATTGCAAACGGCGTGGATATGTTCGACTGCGTGATGCCGACCCGCAACGCCCGTAAGGGCAGCATTTTCACCCGCCACGGAAAAATGATCATCAAAGCCGCCCGCTACAAGGAAGATTTTTCACCAATCGACCCCGAATGCGGCTGCTACACCTGCAAACACTTCAGCCGAGCCTACATCCGCCACCTCATCACCATGAACGAAATTTTGGGCATGCGGCTCACCACCATCCACAGCCTGTGGTTTTACCAAGAACTAATGCAGATGGCGCGCCAAGCCATTTTGGAAGACCGCTATGCTGATTTCCTGGACGAAATGCTCCCCGTGCTGGATAGGGTGATCTAAAAACCAGATCGCATCTTTTTATCCTGAAAACAAGATAAACTCCATACTCCCAAATTAAGCCAACTCCCTCAACGCCGTCGCCGCTTCGCGCAGGCTGGGACGCTTTCCCCTGTAGCGCGGAATGATGTGCATATGGAAATGAAACACCGTTTGTCCCGCCGCCTTTCCGCAATTCATCAGCAGCTTGAAGCCGTCGGGCTGATATTTCTCTGTCAGCATTGTCTTTAGCCTCAGGCTGAGTTCATGCAACGCAGCGGCTTCCTCCGGCAGAAGCTCAAAAAAATCCCTCACATGACGTTTGGAAACGATGAGGCTGTGTCCCTGGGAAGCGGGGCGGATATCGGCAATGGCTTGAAAATATTCATTTTCAGCCAGAACGGCATCTTTTTTGATTTTACAAAAGGGGCAATCCATGTTGTTTATAAACCTCCATCTCATTGTTTGGCAGGCTGTTCCCACTTTTGCAAACCTTGCAAAAACCCCGCATTGCTGTCAATGGCAAAATCCGCCTTGACAGCATTGGCGCTCCCATTTTTCTGAAATTAAAGGCTTTTTTGATCTGTGGGCAGATGAAATGCGCCAATAAAAATCCCAAGAGGAGGATTTATGAAATATCTCGATCTGGCCATGAACGCGGCTGAAAGCCTCGGTGCCGAATATGCCGACATCCGCGTTCAAAAGACCACCGACGAGGTGATCTTTCTGCAAAACCTGAGCCTGAAAAACACTTCCAACAGCGTTCTTTATGGCTATGGCATCCGTTTTTTTAAAGACGGAGCCTGGGGTTTTGCCCATTCCAACGTATTTTCGGATGAAGCCGTGCTGGAAACCGTGAAACGCGCAGCGGAAATTGCCGAGCTTTCCGCCAAGATGAACCGGCCCAAACAATTACGGCTGGCCCCCGAACGCAGCTACATTGCCAAATATGAAACCCCGGTGCTGAAAGACCCCGCCTGCATCCCGCTGAAGGAAAAAATTGAACTGATGCTGGAAGTGAACCGCACCATGCTGTCTTTTGAAGGCATCCGCCGTGCAATGTTCTACCTGGTGATGCACCGTGATGAAAAGCTGTTTGGCAGCACCCTAGGCAGCCGGCTGGAACTGAACACGCAGTGGATCACTCCAGTGATGACAGCCACAGCGGTTCATGATGGAGACAGCCAAAGCCGCAGCTTTAACGACGGCGGCCGTGCCGCCGGCTGGGAGTGGATTGAAAGCCTGAACCTGATTGAAAAATCCAAACAGGTGGCGGAAGAAGCCCTGATCAAAGTCAAGGCCGAACCCTTGGGTCCGGAACAACGGCGCACTCTGATTTTGGATCCCAACCATCTGGGGCTCACCATGCACGAAAGTGTGGGTCACCCCACCGAACTGGACCGCGTTTTGGGTTGGGAGGCCGACTACGCCGGCATTTCCTTTGCCACTCCGGAGAAGCTGAAAAACTACCGTTATGGCAGCGAAATCGTCAACTTCATGGGTGACAACACGCTCTGCGAAGGCCTTGCCACAGCAGGCTTCGACGACGACGGCGTGCCCGGACAAAAATGGTTCATCATCAAAGACGGCATCCTGAACGAATATGGCAGCACGCGCGACACCGCCTTGGAAATCGGGCTGGAAAGCTCTCGCGGCTGCAACCGCGCCACCTACTATTATGATCAGCCCATAAACCGCATTCCAAACCTCTATCTTCTGCCCGGAAAAGAGGAATTGACCCCAGCCGAGCTTATCGCAGACACCGAAGACGGAGTTTACATCCAAGGTCAGGGCAGCTTTTCAATCGACCAGCACCGGGTTAATTTCCAATTCGGCGGCGATTTCTTCTGGGAAATCAAAAATGGTAAACTGCACCGTCCGTTGAAAAAAGTGCTCTACAAATCCAACAACCCCGAATTCTGGAACAGCTGCGACGCCATCTGCGACGAACGTTTCTGGCGCCCCTTCGGCGTGATCAACTGCGGCAAGGGACAGCCCAGCCAAACCGCGCGCATGACCCATGGTGCCAGCACAGCCAGATTCCGCAACATCCGCGTGGGAGGTTCACAATGAACCCGCTTTTCGAAAAAATCGCCCAATTCGTTAAAAACAATTGTCAGGCAGACGATTACACTCTGAATATCAGCCTCGGCGACAGCCATGAAACCCGCTTTGCCCAAAACGGCATCACCCAGCATATTGCAGGACCGAACCTTTCCATCAATCTTGAAGTTGCCTTCGGACAAAAAACCGGCTCCTGCAGGGTGAATCAGGCCGATGAAGAAACCCTGAAATATCTGATCCAAACTGCACAGGACATTGCCCGCTACAATCGTCCCGACCCGGAATATATGCCCAGCGTGGGTGCGCAGGAACTGCCCAAGGTGGACAACTCCGACCCTGAAACCCGCGAACTGGAACCGGAAAAGATGGTGGAAATCGTGTCCGAATCCATTGCACGTGCAAAAGCATGGGATGCAACAGTTTCCGGCATGACCGAAAAACACCTGTGGGAGGTGGGACTCTTCACCAAAAACGGATTTGCAGGCAGCGACACCAGCACAAACTTTGGCCATTCCATGACCCTGAAAAAAGGCTCCGTGGAAACCAAGGTATCCTACAGCGCAAAAGATTTTGGCGGCTTTTCCCTGGAAGAAGAACTGGATCGCCTGGGCAGCCAGGCCGACAGTTTGGCAGATCTGCACGATTTTGACCCCGAGAAAATTCCCGTGATCCTGCGTCCCAGCGCTTGGGAAGAACTGCTTTGGTTCATGGCTTGGATGATGAACCGGCGCCAAAGCGATGAAGGCTTCACGCCCTACACCGGAAAGCTTGGCGAAGCCTTTTTCGGACCCAAATTCAGCCTGCGCTCCACCCTTAAAGAAGCCCGGCTTTCTGCTTTGCCCTGGGATATGGAAGGAATTGCAAGCAAAGAAATCACTTGGGTGGAAAACGGCGTGTTGAAAAACCTGCCCACAAACAGGCACTGGGCCAAAGAAAAGAACATCGAGCCCCTCAGCGTTTACAATTTCTTCATCCCCGGCGACGATGTGAGCGAAGAAGAAATGATGGCAATGGTTCCCAGAGGCTTGATCATCAACCGTTTTTGGTATATCCGCACCGTGGATGCCAAAGCCGGCGAATTCACAGGAATGACCCGCGATGGCGTGCTCTATTTTGAGGATGGAAAAGTGAGGCACGCGGTTAACAACCTGCGTTTCAATGAGATTCCTCACGATGCCACCAGACGGATTTTGGCTTTGGGAAAACAAGAATTGACATCCAGCATCGGTTTGATGCCCAGTCTCATGATTGACGGCTTCAATTTTGTTGACAAAACCAGTTTCTGAAAAAACTTTGAAAAAATATATTGACAGGAAAACGCCTCAATAGAATAGGCTTCACTTTACTGGGATATACATTCCTTGAGCTTGTTCCTTTTTATGTTCTGGGATAGCCTCATACCCGAATGTCAGACGTCCCGAACAAAGAAGGAGAAAGTCATGCCGGACAAAACATTGGTGTGCAAAGACTGCTCCCGGGAATTCGTGTTCACCGAAGGCGAACAGGAATTTTACCAGGAGAAAGGCTTTACCAACGAACCCCAGCGCTGCCCAGAATGCCGCAAAGCAAAAAAGCAGCAATTTAACCGTAACAGATTTCAGCGCAATTCAAACTGATGCGTAAACGCTGATAAATCAATGCGCCGCCGTCCCCGATTGGACGGCGGTTTTCTTTTACCTGAAAAATCAGGGTAAATGGATGACGGTCTTCTCCCCCGCTTCGATGGTGAAGTCTTCATTTTGCACCCAGTTTTTTGAACGGAGTTCCAAAACATGGTTGCCAGCTTTGAGACGCACTCTTTGTGTGTCTTCGGCAGGATCCACTCCAACCAGGTTTCCATCCACTCTGGCTTCCCGGTTCACCATGCTGCCGGAAAGGATGAGGTAGCCATATTCGCTTGGCTTTCCAGAATTCGTGGAAGCGCAAGCACTTAGAAGCAGCAGAATCAAAAGGGCAAACGTGATGCGAACTTTCATTGTCTTTCTCCAAAAATAAGTTTTCAGCTTGATTTTCAACTGAACACTATTCCAAAGCCATGAGCATCTTTGTCAAGCCCAAGTTTGTGGAAAAAACCCCGGCACGTGATCCAGACACAAAAAAACCCGGCGTTGAAACCGGGCTTGATTATAGAGAAAGGCTGATCTGATCAGACTTCCATGATTTCTTTTTCTTTGCCTTTTTCCGCTTCGTCGACCTTTTTGATCCACTCGTCGGTGATGTCCTGAATCTCTTTCAGCAGCTTCTTTTCTTCATCTTCGCTGATCTCGGAATCCTTTTCCATCTTTTTGGCCTGTTCATTTGCTTCGCGGCGAATGTTGCGCACTGCAACCCGCGCTTCCTCGGCATATTTTTTCAGGCTTTTCACAATCTCGCGGCGTTTTTCTTCCGTAAGCGGTTGAAAAGGAAGGCGGATCACGTTTCCGTCATTGTCCGGAGTGATGCCCAGATTTGCCGCCAGGATGGCTTTTTCGATGTCGGCAAGGGTGGTTTTATCCCAGGGCTGAACCACGATGGTGCGCGGCTCCGGGATGGAGATATTGCAAAGTTGCTTCACCGGGGTGGGCGTGCCATAATAGTTGATGCGCACGTCGTCCAAGATGGAAGCGCTGGCTCTGCCGGTGCGGACCCTGGAAAATTGATGCAGCAGGGCCTCGAAGGATTTTTCCATTTTATCTTTTGATATTGCTTTTAACTGTTCCATTGTTTAAACTCCTTTTACATCTGCTTTTCAGGGATGAATGAGGGTGCCGCTGTCGGCATCGGTGATGGCCTGACCCAAGCCACCGGGTTGATTGATATTGAAAATCTTGATGGGCATGCCATTGTCGCGTGCCAGCGAAAAGGCTGTCATGTCCATCACCCTCAGTTTTTGCTCGAGGCATTGGTCGAAGGTGGCATCGCGGATCAGCTTGGCATCGGGGTTTTGGGCGGGATCGGCATCATAAAGACCGTCCACCTTGGTTCCCTTCAAAACCAGATCCAGCTTCAGTTCCACCGCACGCAACACGGCTGCGGTGTCCGTTGTGAAAAACGGATTCGAGGTTCCACCGCCCAGGAGGCAGATTTTTCCGTCTGCCAAGGCTTGGGAAGCTGCTCTGGAAGTGTAGCGATCCGCCACTGCATCCATGCTGAAGCTTGAAAAAACCTGCGTGGCCTGGCCTTTGGCCTGTAAAACCTGCGCCAGATACAACGAGTTTTGGACAGTGGCAAGCATGCCGATCTGGTCCAGCACCACCCGGTCCAGAGCTTGGTTTTTCCAGCTTCCACCGCGGAATATATTGCCGCCGCCAACCACAATCGCCAAGCCCACGCCCAGATTTTTGGCTGCGATGATCTCGTCGGTGAGACCATCGATCACGGCGTCATCATAGCCAAAACCCTGGGTTCCGGCAAGGATTTCTCCGCTGAGCTTGAGCAAAAAGCTTTGGGACATGGTCTTATTTACTCTCCACCCAGTGCGAAACGCACAAAGCGGGCGATCTGGATGTTTTCGCCGGTGCGGGCGATGGCGTCGGTGAGCATGTCTTTCACCGTGCGTCCGCTTTCGCTAACCAGTTCCTGTTCCATAAGAGAGTGTTCGGAGCAATATTTTTTGATGCTTCCTTCCACGATCTTTTCAACGATTTCCGGCTTTTTGCCTTCGTTGATGGCTTTGTTGCGGGCGATCTCGCGCTCTTTATCCAGGATGGCGGGATCGATCTGGTCGGCAGAGACTGCCAGAGGATTTGTGGCTGCGATCTGCAGAGCGATCTCTTCAGCCAAAGCCCTGTATTCTTCGGTGCGTGCCACAAAGTCGCTTTCGCAGTTCAGTTCCAGCATCACGCCCAGGCGGCCGTTGAAGTGGATGTAGGAAAAGATGATTCCTTCCTTGGTTTCGCGCAGGGCTTTGCCTTCGGCTTTGGTGATTCCGCGTTCGCGCAGATATTTGATGGCGGCATCGATGTCGCCGTTTGTTTCGATCAGGGCCTTGCGGCATTCCATCATGCCCACGCTGGTCCTGTCGCGCAGTTCTTTCACCATTGCGGCTGTTACTTCTATCATTTCAAAACTCCTAAATATATTGATTTTAGGCGGGGAGGGCTGGCCTCCCCGCAAAGATGGGGATCAGTTTTCTTCAGCGGAAACTTCTGGGGCGGGTGCTGCCACAAGTTCCACTTCTTCAGGCATTTCTTCTGTTTTTTCTTCTGTCTTTTCCTGAGGAGCGGTGTCGCCGCCTTCACTGGCGATGTTTTTGCCTTCGTTCACGGCGTTTGCCATCAGGTCGGAAATCAGTTGGATGGCGCGGGTGGCGTCGTCGTTCGAGGGAATCACATAGTCCACGAGGTCGGGGTCGCAGTTTGTGTCCACCATTGCGATGATGGGCACGCCCAGGATGCGGGCTTCGCGCACGGCGATGTCTTCATAGCCGGTGTCCACGATGAAAATTGCTCCCGGAACTGCGTCCATATCACGGATTCCGCCCAGGGAAAATTCAATTTTATCATACATGCGCTGCATTTTCTGCTGTTCCAGCTTGGTATAGTTGTTGATGGTGCCGTCGGCCACGATGGTTTCGTAATACTTCATCTTATCAACGCTTTTGCGGATGGTGGCCATGTTTGTGAGCATGCCGCCATACCAGCGCTGGTTAACGTAGAACACACCGGATTTTTCGGCTGCTTCTTTGATGGCAGCCTGCGCCTGCTTTTTGGTTCCCACAAAGAGGATGTATTCCTGCCGGTTGGCAATTTCCTTCAAAAAATGGTAGGCTTCGTTGATGGCATCGACGGTTTGCTTGAGGTCGATGATGTGGATGCCATTGCGTTTGATGAAGATGTATTTCTTCATCTTGGGGTTCCACTTGAAGGTCTGATGGCCAAAGTGGACTCCCGCTTCCAGTAGTTGTTTCATGGTAACTACGGACATTTATTCTCCTTGTCTTACGGTTGCTTTTTTCGCGCGGGGATCTAAGCAATTCAGAGGAACAAACTCCCCACCGCCTTGCAACTCCCGGCGCGATTTTTTGGTTTGATGTTTAATGCTGTCCATTCGGTCCCAAAGGGGGAGGGAAAACCTCCCCAAAACCCGGATCAACGTTTGGAGAACTGGAATCTCTTTCTGGCTTTCGGTCTTCCGCTCTTTTTGCGCTCCACCATGCGGGGGTCGCGAGTCAGGAAACCGCGGGCTTTGAGGCTTTTGCGATAGTTTTCGTCGTATTCCACCAAGGCACGGGAAATTCCGTGACGGATGGCTCCGGCTTGACCGCTGAGGCCGCCGCCGGAAACGTTCACATAAACGTCGAAGCTGTCGCTGATGCCAAGTTCCTGAAGTGGCTGTTCCACAACCATTTCCAAGGTTTCACGCTGGAGATATTTCTTCATCTGAACCTTGTTGATGATGCGTTTGCCAGTTCCGGGAGCGATGCGCACGCGCGCCACGGCGTTTTTCCTTCTGCCAACTGCATTGTAAGTTTGCATAGATTATTTCTCCTTCAGACTGAGTTCCACCGGCTGCTGGGCGGCATGGGGATGCTCGCTGCCGGCATAGACTTTGAGTTTCTTGAACATGGCGTCTCCCAACACGGTTTTGGGCATCATGCCGCGCACGGCGTGTTCAATGATGCGGGTGGGATGCTGCTCAAGCATCTTTTCGAATGGGATCTCCTTGAGACCGCCGGGGTAGCCACTGTAGCGCTGATAGCTCTTTTGCAGGCTTTTGAGCCCGGTGACGTGCACTTTGTCGGCATTGATCACGATCACGTAATCACCGGTGTCGATGTTGCGCACGTAGTAAGGCTTGTTTTTGCCGCTAAGGATGGCAGCTATCCTTGTGGATAGGCGTCCCAAAGGCAGATCCGTGGCATCGACAACATACCAGGTGCGCTGGATGTCGTCGGGCTTCGGAGTGAGAGTATTCATCGATTCTCCTTTACAGATTTTTGTTCAGAAAGCCAGAATTTTGGACACGGTGACGATGTCAAGTAATTTAGTGCAAACTATGGTGGATAAACAGCCGGCCGCATCCCTATTTTCTGGACACCAAACCCTGATTCCTGTGTTTTCCTTGATTTTCGCTTGAACTTCGTCAGACTTGATTGGCTTTCCCGGCAGGCATTATCTTGTAAGAACTCTGCTGCCGTCAGCGTTCTGACTGCTTCCTCCTTGAGCCGAACTTTAGAGCCACCCGTCTCGCACCCCTCAAGCACCCGCTCAAAGGCGGGAGGCTAATGAGTATCAGTCAATCAGGATACTTGTGCGAACCAAGGAGGAAGCTATTTACAGGAAGGGGTTTGGTTCACAAAAGCAAATGCAACGCTGCTCAAAAGCAAAGTGGTTCTGCTTCTTATAGATCAAAAACCCCTTGTTTGTATTCATGCTTTTCCAAGGGCAGCACCTGCGCCGAAACTCCCCAGTCCGCAAGTTTGGTTTTCAAAGTATCCAGAACGGGATATTCGGTGTAAAAATGACCGGCATCGATGATGGGAATGCGTGATTCCAGCATGGCATGATAGCCGATGTCGCCGGTGATCAGCAGTTCCGCCCTGCCTTCAGCGCTTTTGATGATGGAGGCTCCGGCTCCGCCACAAACGGCAATTTTGGAAACGGGGCTTGAAGTATCCCTGCCTGCGCTCCACAGCTTGGGGTGCGGATTGCCGAGCTTTTGCGAAACATATTCCAGCAGCTCTTTCAGGGATTGGGGCGCTTCAAGTTCGCCCACCAAGCCCAATCCGTTGGCGGGGTTGGGTTCAGACACAGGAAACGAATAGATCAGCGGAACTTCGTAGGGATGAGCCTGGCGGATGGCAGACATCACTTTATGCAAAACGTCTTGGGAGACCATAAACTCCAGTTCTTCCTCGGAAACGGTGGTCAGGGCATGGTTTGGAGCGGATGGAATGAAAGGTTTGGTGCCTTCCTGGGCGGCAAAGGTTCCGGTGATGCGATGCCGGGTGGAGCAGTCGTTGTAGGTTCCAATTCTACCACCGCCCGCCTTGAAAACAGCGTCCGCCACTTGATCTGTGTGGCCGATGGGAACGGTGACACAGAGATGATGCCACTTTCCGCCCTGCTCGGAGCTGAGATGACCGGTGACCCTGAACCCCAGTTTGGCTGCCAAAGCGTGGTTCACCCCACCCGGAGCCACATCCAGATTGGTGTGCATGCTGATCACGGCAATGCGGTTTTCCAGCAGTTTTAGAAGTAGCGGGTCGTTTATCCGTTTGAGGGGACGAAAGATGAGCGGATGGTGCGACAAAATGAGCTTGGCACCGGTTTCCAATGCCAAATCAACTGCGTTATGCGTCACGTCCAGAGTGAGCAAAACCTGGTTGATCTCGCGGCTGGGGTCGCCCAAAAGCAGACCCACATTGTCCCAATCCAAAGCCAGCGACGATGGCGCCCAAGCTTCGAGTTTTTCAAGCAAATCTTTTATCAGCATGTTTTTCTCCCAAATAAATCCGCGGCCTCTGCGGAAAAAGTGTTTTCAAACTGCCCGCAGAGGCCGTGGACGTCAAGTGGAATTTTGCGTTTATGCTAGAATAGCTATTTCATCAGCAAAATTTTGAGATTCGCCGATCCTGAGCGGCTGGTCAGTCTGGCAAAATAGACGCCACTGGAGACATCTTTTCCACCAAGATCTTTTCCGTCCCAGACCAGGCTGTGTTCTCCCGCGCTGAGATATTCATTATGACAGAGTTCTTTCACCAGCTGACCCTTAAGATTGTAAACGGCAAGCTGGGCTGGACCAGCTTCCGGCAGGGAAAAACTGAGCGTGGTGGAAGGATTGAATGGATTCGGCCAGTTTTTAAGCGTAACTTGTTGTTGAATCGTGGGTTGAATATGTTCGCTGTTGGGGGTGCTGCTATCCTTGAAACGGATCAAACCGTGCTGGAAGTTGTAGATCCAGAGATTACCCTGTTCGTCAAAGACGAGATCGGATATCCCATTATTCAGCAGGGGGGAATTCGCTGTGGTGTAGGAAAGAAAATCCGTCCCATCGAAACAGATCAATCCGGAATTCATGGTGCCGCCCCAGATTTTTCCATCCGGACTGGGTGCCAGAGCTCGGAAATTTCGAGCGGGATAATTGCCATGCTGAACGTCCCAGGCTGCCCATTCACCGTTGTGAAAGCTTGCCAATCCCCAGGAATGACCAAGCCAGAGCTTGCCATCAGCGTCGAATGCCAGGCAATTAAGATCGTTGCTCGACAATCCTGAATTTGCGGTATTATAGATTTGCATCTGACTTCCCACATGGATCAAACCGCCGTGGGTTGCCAACCAAGGAGTTCCGGCAGCATCGAAAACCATTGCAACAGGTGCGTGGGGCAGGGTTTCCTTGAGTATCCACTCACCCTGTTCCAGCCTGTAAAGCCGATATTCGGAAGTGGGGTTCCACATGGCGACCCAGGGATGGTTTTCTGCATCAAGCGCCAGAAGGGTTACACTTCCAGACGGAAGGTTTTGCCCGGAAAAACTGTAAAAAGTCAATTCTTCCCCATCAAAACGCGCAACACTTTCACTACTAATCCTGAACCAAACTGTCCCGTCTGAACCGCAGGATAGGTCATATGGCTTATAAATATTGGGAAAATTTGCATTGGAATCGTGGTAAAAGCTCCAGTTATCACCGGATTTATTTACCAGAGAAAACTTTAAGTTGTCGTCTTGATAACTCAAGCTAAGCCACAAACTGCCATCCGGCGCTATGGTCATGTCCAGGATTTCGTTTGAAGGCATGGGGGAATTGGAGCAATCGAAGCCAGACCAAGTTCCCTCATCATAAATGGCAGCACCATTGAAAGTGGCAAACCAAATTTTCTGCTGACTGTCTTCCAAGATGTCATTGCAAACGCCCAAGTTTAGCTCTGAAGGCAGAGGTTCTAAAATATCCCAGCCGTCACCTTGCCGGCGAAGCAGATTACGAACAGCTCCAAAAGAAGATACATCTATCAGAAGTCTGTTTTGCCGATCCAAACCCATTTGCGTGATTGCAACTACATCAAGCAAGTGGCTCAGATCATGAGCTTGGGCGCCATTGCTGTCCAGACTATAGAGATGAGTGGCATGATTGCCAAACCAAAGTCTTGTTCCATCGTGGGCCATGATATATATAGCTTCATTTGGCAGTCCCAATGAGGCCATGGATTGTGAAGTCCAGGAAGAGCCATCAAAATGGGACAAGCCATAAGTTCCTGAGTTTTGGTTGAAATAAGCAAGCCAGGGCAGGCCTTCTTCATCCAATGCCATGCAACGAATCACTTTCCCACCAATGGGATCCGTGCTTGATGAATATGCTGTCCAAACTCCGTTTTCAAAGCGGCAAACCAAGTCTGTGTCGCTCCTATTAGGGTAAAAAACCCAGATTAGTTCGTCGGAAACGCAGAAGATTCCATTCGCTCCACCCAGATTGATACCCGTATTTTGTTGATTAAAAAGCTGCCAATCATCATTTTCCACGCGGAAAAGCCCCTGTTCGGTTCCGATCCAGAGCGTTCCGGATGGAGATATGTCCAAGGAAAAGATGGAGTTTTCCAAAAGGGGAGAATTAAATTTGTTGTAAAACTGCCGTGTTTGGGTGTTGAGATCGTATTCCATCAATCCCACCGTGCTGCCAACCCAGACGGTGTTTTCGTATTCAGCCATGCAGCGCACATGGCCACCATAGAAAAGATATTCCCATTCATTCTCTTGCGCGTAAAACGTAGAAGCCACAAGCAGAACTGCCACACTCAGGATAATTTTGACCTGATTCATGTTAACCTCGTTTTAGTTTTTTTGAAAAAGATAAAAAACTTGGATAAGCATCAGGCATCATGAAGACAAAATTGTATTCGGTGAAAAGATGTCAAGCAGAAAAACAAGTTTAAATACCTCGGATGTGGAATTGTATCTTCAAATTTGAGCAAATCCTGCAGAAAACTGAAGCTCTCCATGGGGCTTATGCGGTTTTTTTAATCGAAATAACTTGACCATAATTCAACAGTACAAAATATTGGAAAATCAAAAGAATGGCAGCTTCAAAAAAGGAGATACCATGAAAAAGACCCTGATATTTATCTTGATTGCACTGCTTTTTGCCGGAGCCTTGCAGGCTAAAATGAAGGTGAAACCCGGAATTCGCGCCGGAGTGAATGTGGCCAGGCTGGAACTGCTGGAAAACGGTCAACAGATCGACACTTCCGACGCCCTGGGATTGCATATTGGCGGATTTGCGCAGTTTGAGCTGATGAAAAATCTATATTTGCAACCGGAACTGCTCTACACCCAAAAGGGAACCGGCGCCTTTGATGATGACAAGGTTACCATCGACTATATCGCCATCCCAGTACTGGTGAAACCCAGTTTTAGAATACCTTTGAGCACACCCATCCTGCTGCAGCCGCTGGTGGCTCCGGAAATTGGCTATGCCATCAGTGCCAAATCCACTTACAATGATGAATTTTACAAATATATCCACCGTGTGAACGCCGGTTTTAACTTTGGCGCGGATATCACCTATACCGACAGCTATTTTGTGGGCATCCGCTACTATCTGGGTTTGACAGACCTGATCAACCCCAATGCCAAACGGCCGCCGATTTCAAACACCTGCTGGACCATCAGTATGGGCTATGTTTTCTAAAAAGTTTTAAACCCAATTTATCCGCTTGTCAGCACTTCACCAAACTGATCTTGCGCATAATCTTGGTGGCTTTGTTTCACGATTTGTGCTTAAAGTCCAAATATAAATTGGAAAACCTTTATTCTCATAAAATGAATTGAGCATCCCAAGTGCTTAGAATAGCTAAAAAAGATCGGCGAAAGCAAATCAAATAAAAAACCCCGGAAGAAAAAACCGGGGTGTGTTGTTTTAATTTTTCGCTCTATTTGAGCAAAACCATTCTTTTTACAATCGGATCCGGATGATTCGGATTGTCGTTGGTATATCTTTTCTCCAATTGGCAGAGATAAACACCGCTGGCGCAGGGAACACCTTTCAAATCTTTCGCATCCCAATACACAACTGTGTTTGTGTTGCAACCAAAATAATAGCGTTTTAAGAATTGTCCCCGGTTATTGCAGATAGTGAGCCAGCCGATTTCATCAGCACCAAGCTCCACGCCGATATTGGCTCCCTGGGAACCCACAAAGGGATTGGGAAAAATGCTCAGGCCGCCGGAGATTGGCTCAATTGCTCCACCACCAGTGATGTTGACTACAAACTCATAGCTGGCGGAAAGATTTGGGGTGCCATCGTCTGTGGCTGTAATCTTCACTGTATGTGATCCGCCGTTGCTGACTCTGGCGGTGATGGTCATCTGGATTGAACAGGTGTTTCCTGGATTCACGGTGTAGGATATCCCTGAAGGTAGGGAATGCTGGACCACCGCATTTGTAATCTGCTCCTCTTCCGGAGAGATCACGGTGAAGGTGAAACTCCAGGTTTCTCCCTGATCCAGTTCGATCACGGCTTCGGAAGGAACTTCGGTGAAAACAGGTGCCACGTTTGCGGATTCGCCACCCGTGTTGAAAAGGAACAACTTGCAATCCAGCCAGTCCACGCCATCGTTGTTGTTATACGGTCCGTCATAATCGTAGCCGGCATGGTCGAACCTGCCGATCTGGGCATAGAGATCACCATCACCTTTATTGATTCCAACCGTTGCGGGTGAACCGCCAAAGCCGTCCGTGCCACCGGAGGCACTGCCTGTGGTCCAGCTCATATCTGCATAGCTGAAGGCGACATTATTCCCCACTCCAATGGGGGAGTAGCTGCCATCTGAAATCACCAGTTCGAAGGTGTTTAATTTGTCTATGCCATAGCTGTAGTAGCCAACATGATCCCAGATTACGACCATGTTGTTGGACTCAATCCGATACCACACAGATCCTGCTCCGCGTGTATCCACATCGGCAAAAAATGGCGCCACCATTGGGTTGCCACTGATGGGAAAACCCCATGGGGTATAGTTATAATAACCGCCATCAAAGGTGATATTCCCATTGTTGTTAATCCAACATTGGGTGTAGGGCTGACCATATAGGGAAAAAGTGAATGGAAGATCAACCGGCCCCAACCAACCATCGTCGTTCGGGTCCATCGCCAGGGTGAAAGATTCCGTGTCAAAGGGTATCAGTAGTGGACATTCACCATCCCGATTTTGGATTGTTAAGAAAGTACTTGAGGGGTGAGATGCCCCTGGGTTTGGGTCTGGAAAGTAGGATTGTTCCTGCTTCCAGGCGTCATAAGCACTTGAAAAGGGATCTGCAGCGGCCTCAAGCTGGGTGGTTCCCACAATGAACAGGGCCGCGAACAAAGAAAAAAACACAATTTTCCTCATGGCATCCTCTCTTTTTTTAGCTTTTCAAACATAAATGACCAAGGGCGAAAAAATGTCAAGAAATAATCTTGTCAAAATCTAAAAGACTGATTCTACAATAAACTGCAAAATTTCAAGATTTTGCGATTCTAAAAAAAGGCTCCGAAAAATTCCGGAGCCATATTGTCTTGTTTGGGTATAATTACTTCAGAATCACCAGCTTTCGTGTTTGGTTGAAAGAAGGTGTGCTGAGTTTATAGAGGTAGATTCCGCTTCCGCAGGCAAGGCCGTTGGAGTCGGTTCCGTTCCATTTGATGTTGTGATTTCCCTGCCCCACTTGATAGGTTTTCACAACCTGTCCAGCAAGGTTCATGATGCTCAGGGTTCCGGTTTCATCAGCTTTCAGATTCACTTCGATGTTTGTGGCGCCATCGGCCTTGAAGGGGTTCGGGTAGGCGTTTTGCATCGAACTGATTTCGGGATAAACTGGAGGTGTGGAAGTGTTGATTTCCACGCTGATGGGGCCAAAGAATTGAGAAGCAGCCATTTCCACGGATTCCAGCCAATAGTAATAGGTGTGACCGTTTTGGATCTCGGAATCGGTAACCTTATAACTTTGCTGTTGGCTTGTGTTTGTGGCCGGGACCAGGCTGGGCGTTATGAGCGCGGAGCCTTGTTGGAGGGCGCTTTCATTGCGATAGACGCGATAGCCCATCAGGTTTGCTTCCGTCTGGGTGATCCAAGAAATTTCCACTGCATTTTGGCCGGTAACAATAGCGTTGAAGCTGCTGAGTTCCACAGGGCTCACACCTTCGATAACGGCGTTGAATTCGAAACTGGAGCTCAAAGCTGGTTCGCCATCATCGGTGGCATGCATCGTCACCAAATAGGTTCCCACGTTGGAAGTAAGTGCGTTCAAAGTAAACTGGATCTGGCAGGTATTTCCGGGTGTAATCACATAGCTCATTCCGGCTGGGATTGAGTGATCCACCGTGGCAGTGGTGATTTGACCAGCTTCGGGAGAAATGATACTGACGGTGAAGGTCCAAGTATCGCCAACCGCCAAGGTAACCGTGGGCGGGTCTGGATATGTAACAAACACTGGGGGAAGGTTTTCTGATTCTCCGCCAGTGTTGAAAACAAAGAGTTTACAATCCAGCCAGTCCACGCCGTCGTTGTTGTCGTAGGGACCGTCATAATCTGTTCCGGGATGGTCAAACCTGCCGATCTGCGCGTAGTTGATTCCGTCTCCATGGTTGATTCCAACCGTTGCAGCCGAGCCATAAAAGCCGCCCGAGCCACCTGAGGCGCTTCCTGTGGTCCAGTTCATATCCGCGTAGCTGAAAGCGACGTTATTTCCCACTCCAATAGCGGGTAAGGTGCCGTCGGAAATCACCAGTTCGAATGTGTTTAACTTGTCTGTTTGAGCGCTGAAGTAGCCAACATGGTCCCAGATTACAACCAAATTGTTGTCTTCAATCCGGTACCATACAGTTCCAGCTCCGCGGGTATCCACGTCGGCAAAAAATGGTGCCACCATTGGGTTGCCACTGATGGGAAAACCCCAGGGGGTATAGTTATAGTAGCCGCCGTCAAAGGTGATGTTACCGTTGTTGTTGATCCACAGTTGTGTGTAGGGTGTTCCATAAAGATAAAATGTGAAGGGAATATCAACCGGGCCCAACCAACCGTCGTCGTTTGGTGCCATCGCTTGAATGAAAGTATCCGCATCGTAGGGTATCAGGAGCGGACAATCGTCCCGGTTCATGCTTTGAGATGTATTGAAAGAATTGGAAGCCTGTCCCGGTTTTACGGGGCTGGGGGTTTCCTGAATTTGTTGAAGCTTCCAGGCATCATATTCTGCAGATGGATATGTGGCCTTGGCGTTCATGGCGCCGATGCCGACAACCATCAAGGTAACGAACAATATGACCATGTTTTTTTTCATGGTTCCTCCCATGTGTTTAGTCTTGACGATAATATACGGAAACCCCAGCTTTATGTCAATAATTATTTTGGTGCTTGTCCAATATTTTCAGATGATTGAAGATGCAATATGAACATAATTCCATATATTATGAGCTTTATGATTATTGAAATCAATCCACAGCCCCGATATTACTTAATGATGTATGGTGCTTGGTTCTCGTAAACTCTGTGTAAATTTTTTAACGGATGTGTTTACGTTGTCTTTCATTATAGTATGGGAAGACTCTAAGCGAGAAACCACAGAGAAATGCCAAAAAAGAAAGTGGTGGAGCTAAGGGGATTCGAACCCCTGGCCTGAACATTGCGAACGTTCCGCTCTCCCAACTGAGCTATAGCCCCACTTTCTTCAAATTCAATCTGGTCCCGAAGTTTGGGACGCTGTTTTTTACCTTAAATCTTCAAGCAGCTCTTTTGTCAAGGACAGTTTTGTGTTGATCTCTGCAAAGCGCTGGCGCTCGTTTTCCACCACTTCGGGCTTGGCATTATTCACAAAATTTTGGTTGTTCAGCTTGGCATCCACAGAGGCAAGTTCTTTCTGTAGCTTATCCACCTGTTTGCCCAGGCGGGCACGCTCGGCTTCAAAGTCGATCAAACCTTTCAGGGGCAGGAAAATCTCGATGTTGCGAACAACGGCAGCGATGGAAGCTGGAGGCTTGGCAAGGTCCGGCGCCACTTCCAGGCTTTCCACCTTGGCAAGTTTGGCAAAATATGCCTCATAGCGTGCAAACAGCTCTTTTTGGCGCTCTTCGGCAACACGGATGCTCAAGCTTATGCCTGCGCCGGGGCTCAAGTTTATCTGTTTGCGCAGGTTGCGCACGGCGGAGATGCTTTCCTGCATGAATGCCATGTCGTCTGCAATGTTTGGATCGATCAGACTTTCATCCGGTTCGGGGAAGGCGGCAACGATGAGGGCTTCCTCCGGCTGGGGAAATACGCTGTCCACGTTTTGCCAGATCTCTTCCGTGATGAAAGGCATGATGGGATGGAGCAGGCGCATCGAGGCTTGCATCACATCCAGCAAAATGAAAAGCGCAGTGCCGCGGGAAGCGGGATCACCGCTATTGAGCCTGTCTTTGGAAAGCTCGATATACCAGGAGCAAAATTCATCCCAGATGAATTGGAACACACATTGTCCGGCATCGTTCAAGCGCAGGTTTTGATAGTGGTCAGCGGCATCGCGGGCGGTTTCCTGCAGCCGCGAATAGATCCAGCGGTCTGCCAGTTCCAGCTTCAGGTCTTCCCTGGCGGGCAGGGTTTCGCCTTCCTGGAGGTTCATCATGATGAAGCGGAAGGCGTTCCAGATTTTGTTCGCAAAATTGCGCCCCGTTTCCAGGATGGCATCGCTGTAGGTCACGTCGGCGCCCTTGGGTGTGCCAAAAACCATGGAAAAACGCAGGGCATCGGCACCCACTTTTTCGATGATGTCGATGGGGTCGGGAGAATTGCCCAGAGATTTGCTCATCTTGCGTCCCAGATCGTCGCGCACAGTGCCATGCAGCAAAACCGTATCGAAAGGAATCTTTTGTTTGAAATGCAGGGTGCTCATGATCATGCGCGCCACCCAGAGATAGATGATCTCCGGCGCGGTAATCAAAACCTGCGTGGGCAAAAAGCGCTTCAGGTCTTCGGTTTCATCCGGCCAGCCCATGGTGGAAAACGGCCAAAGCCAGCTGGAGAACCAAGTGTCCAAAACATCTTCATCCTGACGGAAGCTGCCTCCGCAATCCGGGCAGGACTGAGGTTTTTCCACCGCCACCACCATCTTGCTGCAGTTTTCACAATAATAAGCCGGGATGCGGTGTCCCCACCAGATTTGGCGGGAAATGCACCAATCGCGGATATTGTTCATCCAGTGCATGTAAACCTTGGTCCAGCGTTCAGGCTGGAAGCGGACTTCGCCTTTTTGCACCACATCGATAGCAGGCCCTGCCAGGGGTTTCATTTTCACGAACCATTGATCCGAAAGATAGGGTTCGATGCTGGTGTGGCAACGGTAGCAATGTCCAACTGCGTGTTCGTGCTTTTCGATCTTTTCCAAAAGACCCTGCTCTTCGAGCATTTGCACAACCTTTTCGCGGGCGGCATAGCGATCCATGCCGTCAAACCCGGCGCCGGCTTCGGAATTCATGATGCCATGCTCGTCCATCACCAGAAGCTGGGGCAGATTGTGACGCTGGCCGATCTCAAAGTCGTTGGGATCATGCGCCGGAGTCACTTTCACACAGCCGGTGCCAAATTCCAGATCCACATATTCATCCGCAATCACAGGGATCATGCGCCGGGTGAGCGGAAGCGCCACTTCCTTGCCAATGATGCCGCCAAAACGTTCATCGCGCGGGTTCACTGCCACGGCAGTATCGCCCAACATGGTTTCAGGACGCGTGGTCGCTACAACCAAGTGTCCGCTGCCGTCTGCAAAAGGATAGCGGATATACCAAAGGCTGCCGCTTTCGTCTTCGTGTTCCACCTCGTCGTTCGCCAAAGCCGTCACGCAGCGTGGACACCAGTTGATGATGTATTTTCCTTTGTAGATCAGGCCTTCATCGTAGAGCCGCACAAAAACTTCCTTCACAGCCCGGGAAAGCATTTCGTCCATGGTGAAGCGCTGGCGACCCCAGTCACAGGATGCGCCCAAAAGCTTGAGCTGATCGATGATGCGATCGCCTTTTTCCTGTTTCCAAGCCCAGATGAGCTCCAAAAGCCTTTCCCTGCCCACATCGTGGCGGGTTTTGCCCTCGCGCGCCAGCTCTTTTTCCACCATGTTCTGAGTGGCGATGCCGGCATGGTCCACCCCGGGAAGCCAGAGCGTTGGCTCTCCCAGCATACGGTGGAAGCGGATCACAACGTCTTGCAGGGTGTTGTTTAACACGTGACCCATATGCAAAATTCCGGTGACGTTGGGCGGTGGAATCAGAATTGTGAAAGGCGCTTTGGAGCTATTTTCCGCAGGACGGAAATAGCCTTTTTCCTCCCAAAATCGATACCATTTTTTCTCAATTTGGGCTGCTTCGTAAGTTTTGCTGATCTCCATTTTGTTTCCTTAAAAAATCGTACATTTGGCTCTCGAGGCCGAAAATTCAGTTTGAATGGCAAAAATTCATCAGCCGCATTCCGAGTCAAGCAATTCTTGTATGAACCAGATACAGACAGGGTTTAGAGCATTTTTACCAAATAAGGCAAAACCCGGCCAAAGACCGGGTTTCACCATCATTATGCATTGGCTAAGTTATTTTAAGATCACCATTTTGCGGGTCTGGCTCTGGCCACCGGCGTTGAGGCGATAGAAATAGATGCCGCTGGCACAGCTTTGACCCTGGCTGTCCATTCCGTTCCAGGAAATGGTGTGGGTTCCCTGGCTCAGGGGGAAGGAAGCCACGCGCTGTCCGCTGAGGTTGTAGATCTCAAGCTTGCCGCTGTCGCCGGCTTTGATTTCAATCGGGATGCGGGTTTGAGCGCCACTGACAAAGGGGTTGGGATGAGCGAAGCCCAGGTTGTTGCGGTCGGGCAGTGAGGGAGTCTGGGGTTCGGTGATGTTGATGCTCACGGGGCCAAAGAACTTGTTGCTGCCGTTCATATCGATGCTTTCCAGCCAGAACCACCAGGTGCCGGGATGATCAAATTCGCTGGCGGCAAAGCTGTATTGCGCGCCGCAGCTGCAGTTTTCAGCAGGGATCACCACAGGGGTCAGGTTGATGGCCTCGCTGAGGTTTTCGGTGTCGGATTGCAACACGCGGAAGCCGATCATATCGGTTTCGGAGGCGGTGCTCCAGTTCAGGATGGCTTGATTCCCGCCGGTGAGGGTGGCGGTGAAGCTGCTGAGGACGACCGGGGTGACTTCATCATGCTCTTCAGCAAGGAGATGGAACAAAAAGTCGTGGTAGGAAGAAGTGAAGGTGGTTCCGGAAACCACACCTTCCATTTCGATGATGACCTTGTAGCTGGGGGCAAAAAGCGCCGCCCATTCGGGGTCGCTGTTGGCAACATCAACATAGCCAAAGCCGCGTCCCTGCTGGCCAGTAAAGATGCCGGGGCCGATGTTTTCGCTTGGGCTCCAGCCGTAGGGAAGGGCTACACCCATGCCGGCGATATAGCTGCTGATCTCCGCGCCGGAGGGATAGGGTGTGGTGATTTCAAATTCCATGTTCAAAATCTGCAATTTTGGCTCGCCATTCAGGCTGAGATAGCCGTTGGAGTGCGCATAAGTGCGGATATCACCGGATTCGCCGGGAGTGGTCCAGGGATTTCCCGGATTCACCAGGTTCGCCCTGTCCAGATTTGTAAGTGTGAAAGGGCTGAAGCTCAAACCGATATCCGCAGGCTCCAGAAGGGGCATTCCGTCTGCAGCGATGCATTCGATCAGGGTGCCAATGCCGGCGGGAAGCGGATCTTGGATTTTCACTGTATCTTCAGCATAGTAGTGCAAAAATGGATACATCGCATAAACTGTGGTGTTTCCAAAGGTGAACCAATTCCCATCATGGGTGGGGAAGGAAGGACTGTCAAAATCGAAAATCCAGGTGGTGTTGCGATCTGTGCCTTCCAATCTCTCAATATCGAAAGTGAAAAGAGGATAAGCGTCCGCAGCCAAAAGACCAATGGTCATAAGCAGGGCAAAAAACGCCGCCAGGGGCTTGCCTATCAGATTTAATCGTTTCATAATTATATCTCCTTGATTGAGCAAATAAACATAAAAGACAAGATTAACAAAGCAGTTTTTTTGGCAAGGTTTTTTTGCAAAATGGATTTGGCGCGACTCCCGGGAACCGCAACCGTGAAGTCTCTTGGCGGCAATGTATGACCGGCACTATGCCCTGTTTTCACAGCTGTTTCCAATAATTGCTTTGACAAAAAAGCCAAAGATATTTTTAGGTGCATACATATAGAAAACATTGATGGAGAGAAAGATGAGCAACGATGTAATCCAATATTTCTTGGAATTGATTGCCATAGACAGCGAATCCTTGGATGAACGCGCCATGATGGACCGCCTGCGTGCGGATTTGGAAAGCCTGGGCGCAAGAGTTGAGGAAGATAACACCGGCAAAAGCATAAACGGCAATGCGGGAAACCTTTATGCGCTGATCCCGGGTAAAATTGATAAAAAACCGATCCTGTTCTGTTCACATGTGGACACCGTTCGTCCCGGCATAGGCATCAAAGCCATCAGGGAAAACGGCATCATCCGCACCGATGGCACCACAGTTTTGGGCGGTGACGACAAATCCGGAGTTGCCGAAATCGTGCAAGGCATCCGCCGGATCGTGCAAAGCGGACAGGATCATGCCCCGATCGAGATTCTTTTTACCGTGGCGGAAGAAATCGGGCTTTTGGGTGCGAAACATTTTGACAAAAACAAGCTGACCTCCGCATTCGGCTATGCCTTCGATTCCCACCGGGTTGGAGAACTGGATGTGGGCGCGCCAGCTCAGAATTCCATCAAAATTGAGATTTTTGGCAAAGAAGCCCATGCCGGGGTAGAGCCGGAGAAAGGCGTCAATGCAATTCGCGTGGCTTCAGAGGCAATTTCTGCCATGCCGTTGGGACGCATTGATCATGAAACAACCTGCAATATCGGCATCATCGGCGGTGGAACTGCCACAAACATCGTTCCAAACAGGGTTTTGGCCATGGGTGAAGCTCGCAGCCACAATGCCGCCAAGCTGGAACGGGTGACCGCCCAAATGCGTCAAGCCGTTGAAGATACAGTGCAAAAGCACGAGGGTGCCTCCTATGAATGGACAGCGAAGCAGGAATATGCCTCCTTCCGCATTGGAGATGAGCAGCAGCCTGTGCAGCTTGCACTTGAGGCTTTGAAAAATCTGGGTATCAAGTCCGAAACCAAGGTGGGCGGAGGCGGCAGCGATGCCAATATCCTCAACGCCGCAGGCACACAGATGATCATTTGCGGCACCGGCATGAACAAGGTCCACACCGTGGATGAAGATATCGAGGAAGAAGAGCTTAAGCGCGGCGCAGCTTTTGTGGAAGAACTGATCCGCCTCTACTCCCAGGGAGAATAAGATGTTGCTGGACATCAGTTTGATCGGGTATGGAAAGATGGGAAAAATGATCGCTTCCATGGCTGAGGAACATGGCTGCCGTGTGAAATCCATCATCGACCCCAGCGTGGAAGGCTGCGAAAAAGAGATCAGGCCAGAGATTTTGGGCGATGTGTGCCTGGATTTCAGCCTGCCGGACACAGTTTTGGAAAATATCCGCAAGATCAGTGCAGCGGGAAAAAACATGGTGGTGGGCACCACGGGCTGGAACAACAAGCTTCCCGAGGTGGTGCAACTTGTTGAAAAACACAATATCGGCTTGGTTTACGGTGCGAACTTTTCCATTGGCATGAACCTCTTTAACCGCATTGTGAAATATGCGACTGCCATCTGCGACAAATTTCCCATCTACGACGTCTGCGGCTGGGAAATGCACCATAACAACAAGGCAGACAGCCCTTCCGGAACCGCCATCCAGCTTGCGGAAACGATCCTGGCGGAAAGCGGCGTGAAAGACCAGGCTGTTTACGATAAACTGGACCGCAAAATCCAGAAGAATGAGCTGCATTTTGCCAGCTTGCGCGGCGGAGCCGTGCCCGGAACCCACAACGTGATCTTTGATTGCGAGACAGATTCACTGGAATTGACCCACAGGGTGCGTTCGCGAGCCTGCTTCGCGCTGGGCGCCTTGCAAGCCGCGCAGTGGATTTCCACCCACAAAGGCTGCCACAGCTTCAATCAGATGATGGAAGATCTTTTATGCTGATCCCTTTTTCCAAAATGCAGGCGCAGGGAAACGATTTTGTGATCTTGCAAATGCTGCACACAAGTGAGGTCTCCCTGCCCTGGCAGGATTTGGCAAAAGCCATCTGCGACCGCAGAAAAGGCGTTGGCGCCGATGGTTTGGTGCTGCTTTTGGCACATCCTGATGCAGATGCCAGAATGGTGATCTACAACAGCGACGGCAGCCATGCCGCCATGTGTGGCTCGGCTTTGCGCTGCTGCGCCCGGCTGGTGGGAAAGCTGAAAAACAAAGGCAACTTGCGCTTTGCCACCGACAGCGGAATTTTAGGCACAGACATCGATGGTGACGAGATTTCGGTTAATTTGGGCAAGCCCGAAATGCTGGAGCAAACCCTCGTGTTGGAAGGCATTGAAGGAAGCCTGATCGGGGTTGGAAACCGGCATTTTGTGAGTTTCCAAAACGAACTGAAGGGGCAGGAATTTGAGTTTGGTCCGCTTTTGGAACAGCATCCGCATTTTCCGGATGGCGTGAATGTGGAGTTTGTGCGCGTGCTTTCCCTTGGTGAGATCGAAATGACGGTTTGGGAACGCGGTGCGGGAGCCACCCTGGCTTGCGGCACTGGCGCTGTGGCAAGCGTTTTTTGCGGAATTCAAAAGGGTCTTCTGGAACCTGAAGTTCGGGTGAACATGCCCGGCGGGACTGTTTTGATCAGGGCGGAGCAGAATGGTGAATTCATTTTGGCTGGCCCGGTTGAACATACATTCAATGGAGTTTATACATGGAAAATTTAGGCATACACCTGCAAAACCTGAGGGAAGAACAGGGTATCAGCTTTCAAAAAGTTTTCGACGACCTGCGCATCCGGGAAGAGCAGGTGCGCATGATCGAGGAAAACAGGTTCTTTGAACTTGGACCCTTTGGCTTTTCCAAGACGATGGTATATAATTATGCCCGCTATTTGGGTGCGGATTTGGATGAAGTGATGGCTGAATTCAGCGTCATGGTTCCGGAACACACCAAAAAGCCGGCTCAAGCGGATTTGGGCACCAAGGAACGCAAGATCATGCTTTCACCGAATCTGCTTTGGCTGCTGGGGATCATCCTCTTTGTGCTGATTTTGGGCGGAATCCTGATGTATGCCCACAGCCAGGGACGCCTGAAACCACCGGAATTTTTGAAGCGCCTGCCTGCGGATTCGACCGCCGTGGAAAAAGAAGTGGAACCCGAGCCCGAACAGGAAAGCCAGCTTCCGCAGCCTGATCTGATGCGCGAGATCCAAAAAAACATCACCAAAAACCTTCCTGCCAATGGCGAGGAAGCAAAACCCGAAAGCCAAACCCAGAAAAAGCCGGTTAAAGACAGCACCGACCATGTCGGCGAGCTGATGGGTCCCTCGCAAGTTGGCTTGGAATAGATCTGCTTTTGGGCGATTTGGCTTGACAAAATATCATGGCGGAATAAGTTTTTTAACACACAACAAAAATAATGAACACTGGAGGAAATAATGCCAGCTTTCTCAATCAATGAAATCATCGAAATGGCGGTTCAGATCGAACGCAACGGCTTTGCCTTCTACAACGAAGCCAGCAAACGCAAAGACCTGGACGAAAAGAGCGTGGAATTCATCCTTTGGCTGCGGGATCAGGAATTGCAGCACGAGAGAACATTTATGGAATTGCGCGATGACGCAGATTTGCAGGATCTTGAACTGACCCAGGACTGGGAAATGGTCTCTGTCTATCTGAAAACCATCGTGGAAGGAAGGATTTTCAACAGCCCCGAATCCGCAATCCGCAAAGCCACCGAAGCTCCGGATTTGAAAACCCTGCTGGAAAACGCCATCAGCTTTGAAAAAGACACCCTGCTCTATTTTCACGGGATCAGCGACAGCATTTCAAACCCCAAAGCCCTTGTGGCGCTCAGACGCATCATCAACGAAGAGATTTCCCACGTGATGCGGCTGAACGACTTTAAGAAAAGCCTGAACTGATTTCCAAAGTGCCGCCCTCAAAACAAAAAGGCAGGATCACAAAGATTCTCAGAACCTTTCTGATCCTGTTTTTGGCCTTGCTGGTCTTGATTTACAACCCCGTCTCGGTGAGGCTGATGACTGTTTCCACGGCGGTGATCTACAAGCTGGATCCGCGCATCTTCTATGCGCTGGTGAACACCGAAAGCCGTTTTCGGAGCTTTGCCGTGTCGCCGGCTCAAGCCATCGGTTTGGGGCAGGTGAAGGAATCCACAGCCCGCTATGTCCATGTGAAACATCGGCGCGGCATGCTTTTTTTCCCGCCCTATAATCTGATCATTTCGGCGCGTTATATCAACTATCTGCGCGGAAAATTCAACAACAACTGGACCCTGGTGCTGGCGGCTTACAACTGGGGCGAAAACAACGTGGCTAAAAGGATGCGCGGGATTGACATCGATCCCGAAGCGGACTATCGGGACCGTTTTTCCGACATCCGCGAGACCCATGCCTACATCAACAAGATCATGCCGCGCACAAAAAAGGCTTGACGTGAAAGCGCAGGCAGAAATTTATTGAAAAAACTATCTCTTTCAGGAGTTACCAATGCTGAAAAAGCAAAGCGGAAACGCAATTTTCTGGGTGATCAGCGCACTTTTGGCCATCGCTCTGATCTTGGTTTTGGCCCTGCCAGGCAAATATAAACTGGACCCGGAAAAAAATACGGATGACTGCACCACCTACATGAAAAACATCTGGGTGGCGATTGACAACTATATGCAGGACTTTCAAAAAGATTTTGAAGGCGATCTGGATGTGCTGAGAAATACAAACAATCCAAACGGCAAGGGCACCTACCTTTCCGAAGAAAGATTTTGCCCCGAGCTTCAGGGCGAGAAAAAGGAATATATCGCCTTTGGCAAACACCTCACCGAAGTGGTGGAAGGTGAAACCAAACACTATTCCGGCATCATGGTGCTCTGCCCAAACCTGGATAAATATGCCAAACACCTCTTGGATAAGAACTTCTACGACAACATGAGCACTTCCAAGCTCCAAAACTTCATGGTGAACGACCTTGTGAAGATCGATGCCTTCACCAAGTCCAACGCCAAAATGAAAAACGAGTATATGACCCGCTATATGGAGTATTGGAAAAACACGAAACACACCGAATTCAACGCCGCCATCAATGATCCCACATTTGTCCAGCTGCGCAAAGATCTCACCGGCGAACAAGATTTCGAACCAGAAGATAACGTATACGAAGAATAATATTATCTGAGCCCACTGGGCAGATGGCTTTTGCCACTAAAGCTTCCCCGCGGCATGGGTTTCTGTATTGGAGCCACCCGCGGGGATTTTATTTTTTTTTCAAGGCTTGGGAAAATGCAATATCAGGAATTTTTAGACCACATCTATCAAAGATATTCCGGCAACATCAAGTTGGGACTGGATCGGATGGAAGGCCTGCTGCAGGATATGGGCTCGCCACAGGATTCTCTACGCGGTTTCCAGGTGGGCGGAACCAACGGCAAAGGCAGCGTTTGCGCCACTTTGGAGGCACTGTGTTTGGCTCATGGATTGAGCACCGGGCTGAACACTTCGCCACATTTGATAGACTACACCGAGCGCTTCCGGGTGAACGGAAACGAACTTCCCTTCCAACGTGTTTTGGAAATCTTCCAACGCTTTGAAGAGCTTTTCATGAAATGGGACGCTTCGTTTTTTGAGATCACCACCGCCATCGCCCTGCAGGTGTTCAAGGAAGAAAAGCTGCACAGCTCTGTGATCGAGGTGGGTCTGGGCGGCAGGCTGGATGCCACAAACCTTTTCACGCCAGACGTTTCCGCCATCACCAGCATTGGGCTGGACCACGTGAAAACCCTTGGTGGAACCATTAAGAAGATCGCCACCGAAAAAGCAGGCATCATCAAGCCCGGAGTGCCTTTGGTGCTGGGAAAGCTGCCCGCTGAGGCGTTGCGCGTGATTTCCCAGAGGGCAAATGATTTGCAGACACCATTCTTCCTATCTGGACGCGATTTTTCCTTCCGGGTGACGGCCCGCCGCGTTTCCGGTTTGGAATTTGACTACAGCTTTGGACGGCATCACTATCGCAACCTGGTCACAAACCTGATCGGCGAACATCAGGCGGCAAATCTGGCTTTGGCGCTCACCGCTTTCCTGATTTATGCAAAACAGCGTGGCATCAAGGCTGATTCCCAAAAGATTCGTCATGCCCTGAAAAACGTGAACTGGCGGGGCAGAATGCAGGTTCTGAGCACTTCGCCGGTCATAATCGTGGATGGCGCCCACAACATCCAAGGCGTCCGCGCCATGCTTAAAACCCTGGGCAAGATTTGGCCCAAACGCCGTTTTCGCTTTTTGATCTCCATTTTGGCGGATAAAAACTATGGTGAAATGCTGCGCCTGATCAGTCAGAACGCCGAAAAGATCTACATTGCTCAAAACAGCTCGGAACGCGCTGCCACCGTGGAGGAACAGGCTGCCGAACTTCGCAAAAACCAAGTGGATTTCGTGACTGCCGATTCGGTTGCCGCAGCCTTGAAAACAGCAAGGAAAGAGATGTCCAGCGATGATCTCCTCATCTGCGGCGGCTCTCTTTTCACCGTGGGAGAAGTTTTGCAGGCTTTTTCGGAAAATGAATCCTGATTCTCTTCCACCGCAAAAATCAGTTGACACGTTTCAGCCTTTTTCCAAAATGAGAATATGAGAAAAATTGCCTTGCTCCTCGTTTTTTTGCTGGTGCTTTCCGGCTGTGACCTTTTCCGGCTGAGGGATCCCAAACCCCCGGCGGATCAGGCTCCGTGGAACAGCTATCCCACCAGTTGGGAGCTTTGCGTGCAAAATTTGGAGTATTGCTTTGAAGACAGCCGCAATGCGGTGAAATATGCGGGAATTTTCACGGACGATTTCAGCTTTCGTTTTGCCCCGCAGGACGTGAACGACTTCAGCCTGCCCAGCGCCTGGAATGCCACGCAGGAACAGGATATGCTCTTGAACCTTTTCAGCCAAAACCCTGCTCTGGCGGGTGGGAAAGTGATCCTGACCAGCCTGGACAGCCAGCCGGACGACATTGGCCCCAGCGAAGCCAAGATCTACCGCCAGTATGAACTTACCGGCTTTCCCAGTGTGGCGGGCAGCAATGTTTTCAAGGGAAATCTGGAACTTCACCTGCGCAAATCCGGCGCCTATTGGTATATCAGCAAATGGTTTGACTACCGCAGCTTCAACACCCCCACCTGGGGAAGGATGAAACATGCCTATTCGCAGTAAGATCTTGGTTTTGCTGGGCTTGGCCTTGTTTTTGGCAAGCTGTTGGAATCCTTTCCGTCCGCCTTTGATAGACCGGCCCGGAAACGGACTGCGCGTGGGCACTCCCATCGAGGTTTTGCAAAGCCTGGAAATGGCATACAGAGAACGTAATATCAATATCTACAAGGGACTTCTGGCTCCGGATTTTCGCTTTGAACTGATCGCATCGGAAGTGGGGCAAATTGGCATGGATGTGAATGGCGACGGCATTCGCGATTCCTGGTGGGGCTTCGATCAGGAAGTTCAGTTCACGGAAAACCTTTTCCAAAGCGGTTCCACAGACGGCAGCACTCCCTCTCCGGACGATCTTTTTCTGCGTTTGCAGATTCCGCCCGAGGACTCCTGGGAAAAGGATCCCGAACTGGGACATGAAGACTGGGTGGTGATCCCCTGCAGTTTCGATCTCAAATTGACCTACTACGGCTCGAACTCCATGCTCACTGCCAGCGGAATTGCGCGCTTTTATCTGAAGCCGGAAAACAACCGCTGGTACATCGCCATCTGGAGGGACGAATCGAACCTGTAAATCCCTCGGGACGCATTTTGGCTGTTGATTATGGCAGCAAGCGCGTGGGGGTCGCAGTTTCCGACCCGCTGATGATCTTTGCCAAACCCCTGAAAGTGATTGCCAACCTGGGATTTGAACACATCCTCAGCGAACTGCGCACCGTGATCGAAGAACAAAGCGCTGTGCGTCTCATCTGCGGCATACCCTATGCCATCGATGGAGGTGACACAGCCAAGACCTTGGAAACAAAGAAGTTCAAACAGAAACTGGAGCACCATCTGGAGATCCCCGTTTTGGGTTGGGATGAACGCTACAGCACCAACGAGGCTGAACAGGAATTGATCAAAATGGGCTATGATTGGAAAAAACGCCGCCAGATCCAGGATGCCATGGCAGCGGCGATGATTCTGAAAAGCTATCTGGAGAGCCTTTGATCTCCAAAACCAAGCTCAAAAAGATCTTGATCGCCCTGCCCGGTGCGGTGCTTCTAATTCTGATCATCGCTTTTCTTTGGAATGCCTTTTTGCCCCTGAGCTCGGAGCAGCTCGCCTTCCGCGTGCAGAGTGGGGACCATGCCGCCGCCATCGGAACGCGCCTCAAGGAACGCGGCGTGATCCGCAGCGCCTGGCTTTTCCGGGTTTTGGCATCCACCCGCGGCACCGACCGCCGATTGATCGCTGGAACCTATTCTCTGGGCGGGAAACATAGTCTTTTTCAAACCTTAAAGCTTTTGGAGAGTGGAAATATCAGCGCTGTCAAAATCACTTTCCCGGAGGGGCTTTCCCTGCACAAAACCCTTGAACGCATCGATCGCAGCGGCTTGGCGAACTATGCTGAACTGCAGGCTCTTGCCACGGACACCCTTTTTGTGCGCCAACTCACCGGCTTCAAAGCAAAATCCCTGGAAGGCTTTCTCTATCCGGAAACCTATTTCTTCGATCTGGCGGAAAACCCCCGCGAAATCTTGGGAAAGATGACCCGCCATTTCTTTAAAAAACTGGCTGAAGCGGACATTGATGTGGTTGAAAAACCAGACTTTTACGATCTTTTGATCAAGGCCAGCATCGTGGAAAAGGAAAGCATGGTGGCAGATGAACGCCCCTTGGTGGCAAGCGTGATTGAAAACCGCCTCCAAAAAGGCATGCGGCTGGAATCCTGCCCCACTGTGGACTACATCATGGAACGCCAGAGCGGAAAAAAAGCCGTCCTTTCCCTGCAGGATACCAGAATCCCCTCACCTTACAATACATACAGAAACCACGGCCTGCCGCCCGGCCCGATCTGCAATCCGTCCCTCAGTTCCATCCAAGCCGTGCTCAATCCGCCCAAAACGGACTTTTTCTTTTTTGTGGCGGACCGCAAGGGTCGCAACGATTTTTCCAAAACGGGCGAGGAGCACATGCGCAAGGCGGCGGCTTACAAGCGCCAGGAGTGGGAATAAGCCCTCTTTTTTCCGGGCAAAAATAAACCCCGGATCTTGATACCGGGGTTAATATGTGGCTGGGATGGGAGGATTTGAACCCCCACGTACGGATCCAGAGTCCGCTGTCCTACCGTTAGACGACATCCCATCAAAGTGGCTGGGCAGGGAGGATTCGAACCCCCGTATGGCGGGACCAAAACCCGCTGCCTTACCGCTTGGCGACTGCCCAAATTTAAATTCTGGCGGAGAGGGAGGGATTCGAACCCTCGGTGGGCTTTAGACCCACACACGCTTAGCAGGCGTGCACCTTCAGCCAGCTCGGTCACCTCTCCTCCAAAAATGGGATCACACTATGGTTGTGGCGGAGGATGAGGGATTCGAACCCCCAAGGGCAGAACCCGGCGGTTTTCAAGACCGCTGCCTTACCAATTAGGACTAATCCTCCACAACTGGTTTAGTCCTTGAATTTGAATGCTCGGTTTTTGTCAATCCTTTTTTGAAAATAATCAGATCCCGCTGTTTTGTGAGCAAGTTTGCAAATAAGGTTGGATCTGTGCTGCCTTTCCTGCTTTGCTCTGAGAGAAACTTGAGTTTGCATCTTTTCACCCCGGTGAAACAGCGATTCTCCAGCCCTGACTCTTTGGCAAGAAAATCCCCAGCCATATCTTTCATGCCCTCACCCTTGAGCCCCACAAACAGCTTATTCACCTGGCTCCCATAAGGCTCCCCATATTTTATTGGGAGGGACATGACCACGAATCTGTCACGAAATCTGCTCGCCTCAAGGAAGCCCCTGCCAAACAAAAAACACAGCTGCTCATCATGGCAAAATCATCGGTTTCATCAATTCATCAATTTCCCTTATACGGCAGCCCCGTTTCATCAATTCTCCCAATTCCAATCAATTCGCATAGCGCTTTTTTAAGGTGAGTGAAGCCTAAGTTGCTATCAGTCTTGCAGTTGGAGGAGAATTGGGGCTTAATCGGTTTATCAATTAATAAATTTCTCTTATACCGGCGCCTGTCAAAAACCAAAACCGGATACTGAAATTGATGATAATGCAAGAGAACCAAAACACAACAGTCCAGAATCTGGTTATTAGGATAATCTATTATATGAATATATGTAGATATATTCATATATTGAGTTATATACTATATTTCTATATATACCTATATCTTAGGATACTACCCCTTCTTCTCCTTCTCCCCTATGTAAAAAAGCGCCGGTATAAGAGGAAATGTTTAATTGATTAAATTGGTCAGAGCCGTTTTTGAGTGGAATAAACAGCTATTGTATTATATCGCAGTAAATTATATAACTCAAGCTGTCGTTTTTTGACACCAATTATGGCAGATAACGGCTTGTGAATTGATTGGAATTGGGAGAATTGATGAAACGGGGCTGCCGTATAAGGGAAATTGATGAATTGATGAAACTGGTGGTTTTTTGATTGAGAAAAAAGAGGCTTTCGTATTTTAAGCGTCTGGGAGTTCGAGATTCCTATATCCCCAATCCATTCATAAATCTGCGTAATTTACGCTGTCCGCATGCCATAACGCTTTTCTGCTTGACAAAAATGCTTATATTGTAATTTATTAAAAGAATCTAATTTTCCGATAAGATCAAGGAGTTGCCATGGCACTGGTGCTGAAAACCACAAAGTTTGTCGAATCTCAAATTGACAGCTTTTTGGACGTGGTCAGCGATTCCGCGCTGCTTTTCCAGCTTAGCGTGGAGGACTATTTGAAAGGGCGTTTTGAGCAGTTTGAGGAACGTCTGATGCAAATTCGCGAGAATGAGAAAAAGGCGGATGAACTGCGCGTGGCGGTGGAACGTTACCTCTATGAACGCACCCTGATTCCGGAAAATCGGGGCGATGTTTTGGCAATTTTGGAAAACACGGACGAAGTGATGGACAATATCAAGGACACCCTTACGCAGTTTTCCATCGAATTGCCACAAATCCCTGAGATTCTGAACGATCTGTGGATGCAAACCACCCATGCCTCAACTGCAGCGGTGGAACATCTGACCCATGCCGTGCGCTCTTTTTTCCGCGATTTGGGTCAGGTGAACAACTACATCCACAAGGTCTATTTCTTTGAACGCGAAGCAGATCAGATGGGCGAAAAGCTGCGCAGGCTGCTCTTTGCGCAGGAGTTGGATCTGGCGCAAAAGATCCAACTGCGCTGGTTTGCCATCCACACGGAACAGATTTCAGACTACGCACAGGCAGTTTGCGACCGCCTTGCCATCTACACCATCAAAAGACAGCTCTAAGCATCTGACATGATATATATTTACCTGATCAGCGGGCTTTTTATCGGCTGGACCCTGGGTGCCAACAATATCGGCACCATTTTCGGGGCGGCGGTCACCACCCGCATGATCAAGTTTCGCCAAGCCGCGCTGATTGCCTCGATATTCTATTTTTTGGGCGCGGTTTTCGAAGGCAGCGGACCCTCAGGCACCCTGGGCAAACTGGGTTCCGTGGATGCCCTGGGCGGAGCGTTCACCGTGGCGTTGGCTGCGGCTTTGATCGTTTTGGCGGTGGTGCGCACGGGAATTCCCATTTCCATTTCGCAATCCATTGTGGGCGCGCTGGTGGCGTGGAACTTTTTCAGCGGCAGGCTCACAGACTATCATTCGCTGATCACCATCATGAGCAGCTGGGTGGTTTCCTTTGTGGCGTCAGCATTGTTTGCGGCACTGCTTTTCCACCTCGTGAGGCGCTGGGTGAACCGCAGCAAGCGGCACCTTTTGGAACAGGATATGATAACCCGCTGGCTCTTGGTGGTTTTTGGCGCCCTGGGTTCATATTTTTTGGGTGCGAACACCATTGCCAGCGCCGTGGGTGTGTTTGTGCCGGTGACCCCTTTTCCGGATTTGAGCCTGGGACCCGTCATGATCAGCGGCGTTCAGATGCTTTATGCTCTTGGGGCGCTGTCGGTTGTGGTTGGCATCTACACTTTTTCCCACCGCGTGATGGGCACCGTGGGCAAGGATATTTTCCACCTTTCCCCAGTGACGGCGCTGGTGGCGCTGATTGCTGAAACCATCGTGCTTTTCATGTTTTCATCCCAGGGGCTGCAAAACCTCCTGCATTGGCTGGGGCTGCCCGCCATTCCGCTGGTGACGATTTCGTCCACCCACGTGATCGTTGGTGCGGTCACTGGAATCGGTTTGGCGATGGGCGGTAAAAACATACGCTACAGCGTGTTGGGCAAGGTTTCCCTGGCATGGTTGGCGGCGCCGGTGATGGCGTTTGCCTTTGCTTTTGTGGCGCTTTTCATCACCCAAAACGTGTTTGAACTTCAAATCCATTTACCGCTGGTCTATACCGTTGATAAGGAAGCGGTTATGGAAATTGAGCGCCGTGAGATCGATAGCAAGGGGCTCAGCTTTGTGAACCTGCGCAGCTTCAAGAGCGAAATGGATCTGTATAAAGAACTTACGTTGGATCAAACCTACACGCGGGAGGAAGCCAAGCAGATTATTTCCATTTGCGAGGTTCATCCCCTGCAGGTGAATATGGAATTGCTTGAAAAGCGTGGTTTGGATCGTCGCCTCAGCCCTGCACAGGTTCAAGCCCTGCAAAAGCTTGAAGAGCAAAGATTCAATCGCAGATGGGAACTGGCACAGGCTTTGGCGCAGGATGAATCCTGGCAGGGAATCCCCCAGCCGAAAAGTCCTGCGCAGGAAGCTCAAAACTCCAGATTGGAAGGTGAACTGGACCTGCTGTACAAGGTTTTTTACCTGCCTGCGGAAGCGGATGCCGGCAAATAAGGTGCCGGACTTGGAACTCACCAACTGACAATAGCTTATGAACACTCAAAACGTAATTCTTGTCCTCTCCTTCGCCCTGGGAATCGCGCTGAAAAGCCTGAAACTGCTTTCCAAAGACGATGCCCCCGTGCTGCTGCGCTTTGTGCTCAACGTATGCCTGCCCCCGGTGATGATTTTGGCGATTTACCGCGCCACCCTGAGTCTGGATATGCTTTTGGTGCCTTTGAGCGCCATGCTTGTGGTGGTGATATTGTATTTCATCAGCAGCTTTGTGGGCGGAAAATTGAAGATGCCCCGCAAAACCTTTGGCAGCTTTCTGATTGGCACCATGATCATGAACACGGCTTTTGCGCTGCCCTATTTCAAAGCCATCGGCAGCGAAGAGCTGGCGCGCGCTTCGCTTTTCGACATCGGTAACAGCATACTGATCTTTACTTTCAGCTATTATAATGCCATCAAATATGGCAGCAAGCCCTCTGGCGGCATCCAATGGAAGAAATTTTTGTCTCTGGCGCCACTTTGGGCAATGGTCATCGCTTTGGGCATCAAGGCTTTGAGCCTGAAAATCCCTGTCACTTTGGTAAGCTTTTTGGAAGTTTTGGGTCAGCCGGTCGGGGTTTTGATGATGGTGGCATTGGGTTTGGCATTTTCGCCCAGAATGCAGGATTTTGGCAAGGCTTTCGTGGCGGTTTTCATCCGCATGGGTTTGGGCTTTGCGGCTGGATTGGGATTGGCATATCTCTTTGGACTCCAAGGGATTGCAAGAACAGTGGTGATCACTGGATCGGCTTTGCCGGTGGGGTTCAACACCCTGATTTTGGCTGAGCGGGAAGGCCTTGACGGAGGCTTTGCCGCCACCATGGTTTCCATTTCCACCCTGATTGCCCTTTTCACCACGCCGCTTTTGATCAGGTTTTTCTGAAGCAAGCCGCTTAGCTTCACAATCATGAAAGCCCCTTGCCGGGCTTTTTTCCTGGTCTGAAAAAAGCAATGAAAAAGGGCGGCCATTTTTGACCGCCCGGCATTGTTGTTGCAGAGCACGGGGGAAATGAGATCTGTGCTCCGTTGTATCTTATTTGATTTTCATGAACTTACGGGTTTGTTTGAATGAAGGTGTGGACAGGCGATAGAAGTAGATACCGCTGCTGCAGATGTTTCCGGCGTTGTCGCGGCTGTCCCAGCCAAGGTTGTGGGTTCCTTCCCTCACTTCGTAGCTGCGCACCAACTGTCCCTGGATGTTGTAAATTGAAAGCGTTCCCGTTTCGTTGGCTTTCACATCGATCTGGATGTTTGTGTTAGATTTGAAGGGGTTGGGATAGGCGTTGCCCATGCTGGTGATTTCCGGCAGCACGGGAGGCACGGTTCCTTCCAGGATCACGCTGACGGGACCGTAGAATTCGCTGCTGTTGAAGTCCACGGCTTCCAGCCAGTAGTAGTAGGTGTTGCCGAACTCAACTTCCGTATCAACCAAGCTGTAGCTCTGAGCGTTGCTGGTGTTTGTGGCGGGAATCATGGCATGGTCGGTCAGAATGGCTCCGGCTTGATCGCTATTGGTGTTGCGATAGACCCGGTAGCCCAGCATCTGGCTTTCGGATTGGCTCACCCAGTTCAACTGCACATAGTTTTGCGCGGTGACGGTGGCACTGAAGCTGCTGAGCGTGACAGGGCAAATATCGTCGCAATATCCAAATACAAAGTCATCCACGAACAAGACGAAGGCATCATTGGAAACACTTTGGATCGCAATATATACTGTTGTGGGATGCAAAACAGTTTCCAAGTCATATTCGTAAGTGGTCCAATCTACAGGAACTTCTGCGTAAGTGTTTTCGTCTCCCAAGAGATATTCCCAATAGTCTTCTTCAGGATCATCACCTTGATAGCTATAAAGGATCTTCATCCTTTCCAATCCATATGCATCTGTGATGGACTTGGCAAAGAAGCTGAATCTGGCTGGTCCGCAATATGAGAATCCCCTGATCAACCAGTCGTTATTGGGACCACTTCCGCCATAAATAGGCATTATGGCAGGAAAACACCCAGCCATTTTGTCGCCTGAATATGCTTTCCAAGCATCCAATGTGATGGGAGGACTTGTTTGCGATGAATTGAATATGATGAAGGATCCGGTATAGCCTTCATTTGGAAAATAAGTGTTTGTTATTGCGTAGGTTTCGGATTCATCACCGTCATATTGGGTCCAGGGAAGAAAATCCAAAACGAAGTCTTCATAGGTTTCGAAATAGTCTTCTTCTGTTTCCTTTGCGCCGAATCCACGAAGAGCGATGCTGTGAACTTCCTTGGCCTGATTTTCCGCTTGCTGAGGAGATTGCAGGTCAAACAGGCCTGCTTTTGATTTATCGTTTTGATTCTTGAGAATGGATGTTTCGATGTTGCCCTTGGTTGCAGGGATCAGGGCAATGGTTTTTTTTGCATCATCCTGGAAGCTCATTTGGGCTGTTTTTTCACCACATTGACCTGTCGGGATGAATTTCACAGTCCAGGATGCTTCGTCATACACATTGAGCACAAGCGGATACTGATTGTTGTCTTCAATAATTATGAACTCACCTGTTGAGATTTGAGGGGGTGCTCCAATCGTGGCTGGCACATTGCCGGTACTTATGGCCTTAAAGATGTGTGGAGTGCAGTTTGAATCATCAATCTTGGCGATTCCAAAATCCCAACTGGTATCCTTGAGAGTTAGCTCGGGGTTGGTGGCTACAGTAATTGCATCGAAATCCAGGGAAAACAGGTAGGATTGCGGTGTCGGCCAAGATGAGAGGATGAGAAAATAGCTTCCCGCAGGCAGCTCAGCGCTGGAGCTTAATGTGGCAGTGCTGCCCGAAGAAGATGTTGCGATTGCAAGCACTGGGGCTGGATTGCTTGGGTTCGGGCATCTATCCACAACCAGCATTCCAATCCAATTTGCACCTTGCAAACCGGTGAGGGTGCCTGTCAGGGTGCTGGGGCCGTCCAAAGTGAATTGCAGAACCATGTCGTCTCCATTAAGGTAGGACGAAGCAGGAGTAACCCAAGTGTTGCTGTAATCGTTTCCATAGAGGCCGGTGTCTCCTGTGAAGCCAACCAGCGGCAGGGTCACTGGCAAAGGATTCTGGCAGGTGGAACCGGGTGGGCGAACCAAACCATTTCCTGTTACCACCAGATCGTGTGCGGTTCTGGTCTGGTCATCGGTGATGGTGATGGTCACAGAGTAGTCAGTTGCGGCATCGGGCGTAAATTCCACGTCGAAGGTGAAATCATCGCCCGGTTCCAACGGATCCGAGTAAGTGTTGTAGGTGATTTCGAAGTAATTCACATCACCGGCGGTTTTTGCTATGGAGACAATGCCCAGAGAACCACTGCCCACATTGCTTACTTCGAAGGTTTTGGAGGCTGTGGACCCCACTTCAGCATCCACGAAATTCCAGGTATCGGGATCGATGGAAAAAATCGGCTCCGTCGGTGCCAGGTCAATGGTCACATCATCCACGCACATGTAAAACATGTCCGCGTTACTGTAGCCATGCCAGCCAAAGTAATAGGTGCCGTTTTCAGTAGGGGTGAAAATGGAGGATGACTTCAAATAGAGGGAGGAAGCAAAAGCTCCAAGGTCCACTATCAGAGTTTCCATCCCTGCCGCGTTTTGGGCGGTGCCGTAGTACAGAGCCAGTTTTTCGGGGTAACTGGTGCCGCTATTGCGGTACCAGAAACTGATCGTGTAGCTGGTCCCCCCTGTCAAGCCGACTCCGCTGGAAAAAACCCAATCGTTCATGGCCTGAGACGTATTGTACCTTATGTAAAGGGAATTCGGACCGGAATGGGAATAACTTGAGCTCGTCATCCAAGTATAAGCGTCTCCGTTCACGTTTTCGATTGCCCAGCCATCCGGCAGATTCGGGGCTGTTACTCCATCAAAATTCTCGGTGAATACCGCCCCCAAAGCCGCGCTGATCACGAGAACGGCCATAAGGGCTGTTAAAACTAATCTTTTCATGTTTTTCTCCTTGGTTGGGTTGGTTGTGCCATGCCAAGTTAAATTTCTTGCGCAAATAATACCGTATGCATCGCATAAATACGGCTGCATGCAATCCGAAACCCTCAGTCCAAATTTCGACTGCTCTGGGGAAATCCTTTTTTCCGTCCATAATACCCCGCACAAAGCTTGTTTTGCTCTGCGCATCTACGTTTTCCACTCTTTTTTTCAATTACACTACTATAAAGCTAAAGCCATGTTTTATAAATGTCGTTTTTATGTCAAGATATAAACCTATAAAATCAGAAGATTAGAAATAATAAATTTTATATCGATAAATGGAAGTAAAAGCATCGAATTTATTTGTTGTAATCATGCTTTGAGAGATCCAAGTCTCCTGAAGCTGTGTTGAAATATATCAACAAAGCGCCGATAATCTTTGCGTTTTCCCTTATGGCTCTGAAAAAAGAGGAATCGCGGAGGGAAAATGGCGTTTGATTTGCTGTAAATATCCTAAAACCATTTTAAAATGGGTTTGCTTGGACAAATGAAGGGAATTTTGTTGACAACTGTGCCAAAATTACATAGTGGTTCCCTGAAAAGAGGATAAACAAAATGAAGATAGACATTACTAGGGAGTTCATCCAAAAACTCCCCAAAACTGACCTGCACGTCCATCTGGACGGCAGTGTGCGCGTTTCGACCATCATCGAGCTGGCGCGCCAATTCAATATCACGCTGCCCACCATGGATCCTGACGAACTGCGAAGCCTCATCGTTTGCGGAGACCACACCGAAAGCTTGGAAGACTATCTGCGTGGTTTTGGCATCGTAAACTTGGTTTTGCAGAATAAAGAGGGACTGCGCCGCGCCGCCTACGAGCTTGCCGAAGACGCCGCCAAGGAAAATGTGCGCTATATGGAAGTGCGCTATTCCCCCATCCTGCATACAGATCAAGGGCTGGAATTGAGCGAAATCTCCCAGGCTGTGATCGACGGACTGCGCGAAGGTGAGCGCGATTTTGGCATCAAAACCGGAGTGATCATCTGCGGCATGCGCCACATGGACCCCGCCACTTCCTTCAAACTGGCAGAATTGGCTGTCGCCTTCAAAAATAAGGGCGTCGTCGGTTTTGACCTGGCAGGAGGAGAATACAAGAACCCTGCCAAAGCCCACAAGGAAGCCTTCGATTTGGCGCTGAAAAACAACCTCAACCTCACCATCCACGCCGGTGAAGCAGACGGTCCCCACAGCATCCATCAAGCTTTGCACATCTGCGGAGCCCACCGCATCGGTCATGGAACCAGATTGCGCGAAGATGGCGACCTGCTGAACTATGTGAACGACCACCGCATCCCGCTGGAAATCTGCATCAAAAGCAATTACCACACCAAAACAGTGCCCGATATCCGCAGCCATCCCATTGATTTTTATATCGATTATGGACTGCGCGTGACCATCAATACAGACAACCGCACCATCAGCGACACCACCGTCACCGACGAATATCTGCTTGCCATAAACGAACTTAAACTGGATTATCCCACCCTCAAAAACGTGATTTTGAATGGCTTTAAAAGCGCTTTCCTTCCTTATAAAGAGCGGGTGCAGCTCATCCAAGCCGCCCTGCGCGAAATGGAGGAACTCGAGCAAAACGAGCTGAAAATGAGGGAAAAGCCGTGACGCGGAAACTCATCCAAGCTTCTCTTGATGAAGCGGTTGCAGGTCTCCAAAGCTTTTTGGCAGAACCCAAAAGCCTGAACGAACTGGAAGCTTTCGCCCGGATGCTGGCGGAGTGTTTCACCAGCGGCAAAAAAGCCATCGCCTTTGGAAATGGCGGCTCGATCTGTGACGCCATGCACTTTGCCGAGGAATTCACCGGCCGCTTCCGCCAGGATCGAAAAGCGCTTCCAGCCATCGCCATTTCCGACCCTTCCCACATCACCTGCGTGGCCAACGACTTTGGTTTTGAGCAGATATTTGCCCGCGGGGTGGAAGCTTACGCCTCCGAAGGAGACTTGGTTTTGGGCATTTCCACCAGCGGAAATTCGCCCAATGTGATTGCCGGTCTGGAAAAAGCCAGGGAATTGGGCTGCAAAACCGTGGCGCTGCTGGGCGGCGACGGCGGAAAAATCTCCGGAAGCTGCGATCTGGAAATCACAGTGCCCGGCATCACCAGCGACAGGATTCAGGAACTGCACACCCTGATTTTACACATCACCATCGAAGCGGTGGAAAGCCTGCTTTTCCCATCCAACCCAAAAGGAGAATGATTTTGACCAAAAAAATACTTATCTCACTGATACTACTGGCAGTTGCAGTTTTTGCAGCCGCGCAGGGAAACTACTACGACGCCGTTTTGAACCTCACCGGACAGGAACTTTTCAACGCCCTGCAGGGACTCATCTCAACCAATACATATTCCAACTACATAGGAGCCCGAACCTTCCTCTTTCAGCAGCTTGAAAACCACAATGGCTATGTCACCTGCATCTATACCGGCTATGAATTCAATGTTGGCTACAACTACACCGGTTCAAACAACCCAAACACGGAACACACCTATTGCCAAAGCTGGTTCAGCAGCCCCCAAAGCTCCGTTAAAAAGGCGGACCTGCACCACCTTTTTCCCAGCAATTCAACCGTTAACAGCGTCCGCAGCAACTATCCGATTTACAACATTGGAAACCATGCAAATGCCAACGTATATTACGATTACACCCCCTGGCAAAGCTACCGAGGCATGAGCCCGGGCGGTTACACGGTTTTTGAACCCGCAGATGAATCCAAAGGAGACATCGCCCGCGCCCTGCTCTATTTCCATACCCGCTACAACGACGGCCTGATCCAACAGAATGTGGATATGCTGCCCGTTCTGGTGCAGTGGCACTTTTTTGATCCGCCCACGCCCGAGGAAGTGATTCGCAACAACGGGGTGCAGGGCTTTCAATCCAATCGCAACCCCTTTGTGGATCATCCCGAATTTGTTGCCCGGATCTGGGATCCCAGCGCAGCTGAATCCGATGTCCCCGCACCTGAGGCAGATCTGGTTTTGGGCAAAGCCAGCCCGAACCCCTTCACCGACAGCACCAGCGTGGAAATTCAAAGCAAAATCCCCGTCCTCGCCACCATTTCCATCCACAATATCAAGGGTCAAAAATTGGACTCCTGGCAAGAGAACCTTCCCCGCGGAAATTCACAGATCACATGGAACGGACGCAACGCCCAAGGTGAAAAAGCTGCTCCCGGAATTTACCTGATCAATCTTAGCGCTCCGGGACATTTTCTCACTGCCAGGGTGATGTTACAGTAATCTGATCTTTTTTGGAGGGCAGAGGGAAATGGGTTTGTAAAAACCTGATCAGGGTAATAATAAAAAGCTGTGTGTCCACTGTGTGTCAACCTGGTTCAGGACGGCAAAGCCTTGGCTGAAGGCCTTAATCAAGTGATTATCAAGCCTTAATCAAGCGTTAATTATTAAGACTTGATTAAGGCTTGATTAAGAAGTGACTGACACTTTCAGTTTAGGAGGGCTGAGGCAGGCTCACGCATCCGAGAAAGAATCACGTGCAAATGAATATTTTGGGAGATGAATAAGGTTGCTCAATTCACCAGAATCTACCCACAGAACTTGAGAATGAGCAGGAAACTGCCTTTGTAACGAAGCATAAGACTCTGCCATGCAACACCTTCTACGAAATTAGCAATCTGCACCATAGACTGCTAATTTCATTTGACAAATACACCGGGTCGCTTATTTTATGGTATGGTAGGAGGTAAATATGAATACTCAAAAGTTTACCATTAAGAGCCAGGAAACCCTGCAGAAAATGCAGGCTCTGGCGCAAGAATACGGACATCAGGAGATCCAAGGGCTGCATCTGCTTTTGGCGCTGCTTGCCCAGGAAGGGGGCTTGGTGGTTCCCGCCCTGCAAAAGCTGGAAGTGGCAGTTCCCGCGCTCCAGCAGCAGATTGAGGATGCCCTCAAAAGACTTCCCCGCGTAAGTGGCGGACAGGTCTATCTTTCCCAGGAAGTTTTGGACATCTTGCACCATGCCGAAAAACAGGCGAACATGCTTCAGGACGAATATATCAGCTTGGAACACCTGCTTTTGGCGCTGGTGAACAAAAGCAGCGAGGCAGGCAAACTGCTCAAAGCCGTGGGAGCCGACGAGAACAGCCTCTTGGAAGCGCTGAAGGAACTGCGTGGCAATCAGAGAGTTACGGATCAGGACCCCGAAGCCAAATTCCAAGCTCTGGAAAAATATGCCCGCAACCTCACCCGCTTGGCAAGGCAGGAAAAGCTTGATCCCGTGATCGGCAGGGACGACGAAATCCGCCGCAGCATCCAAATTCTTTCCCGTCGCCGCAAAAACAACCCCATCTTCATCGGTGAGCCCGGAGTGGGCAAAACCGCCATCGTGGAAGGTTTGGCACGCCGCGTGGTGGCTCAGGACGTTCCCGAAAACCTGAAAAACAAGGAAATCCTGGAGCTGGACATGGCGGCTCTTTTGGCTGGGGCAAAATTCCGCGGTGAATTTGAAGAACGCCTCAAAGCAGTGCTTTCAGAGGTGGAAAAATCCGATGGACAGATCATTCTCTTCATCGACGAGATCCACACCGTGGTGGGAGCCGGCGCCTCCGAAGGTGCGGTCGATGCCTCGAACATGCTCAAACCCGCCCTGGCACGCGGAACCCTGCACTGCATTGGCGCCACCACCATCGATGAATATCGCAAACACATAGAAAAAGACCCTGCGCTGGAGCGCCGCTTCCAGCCTGTTTTGGTGGATGAACCCAGCGTGGAAGACACCATTTCCATTCTGCGCGGCATCCGCGATAAATATGAGGTTCACCATGGCGTGCAGATCACAGACAACGCCTTGGTGGCGGCAGCCGTGATGAGCGACCGCTATATTGCCGACCGCTTTTTGCCGGACAAGGCCATCGACCTCATCGACGAAGCCTGCGCCATGCTCCGCATGGAAATTGACAGTAAACCCACCGAACTGGATGAGATCGACCGTTCCCTGCGCCAGCTTGAGATTGAACGGCTTTCCCTGGCAAAGGAAACCGATCCGCTGTCTGTGCAGCGTTTGGAAAAGATCAAGGAAGAAATCGCACGTTTGAGCGAGGAAAGCAAGACCCTCACCCTGCGCTGGGAAAATGAAAAGGGAATTTTTGAGGAAGCCAAAACTCTGCGAACCGAACTGGATTCCCTGAAGAGCCAGGCGGACAAGGCAGAGCGCGAAGGGGACCTGCAAACCACGTCCCGCCTTCGTTATGGCGAAATCAGGGCCAAGGAAGTCAAGCTGGCTGAACTGCTCAAAAAGCAAGAGATAAGCTCAACGGAAGAGGCTTTGGTGAAGGAAAAAGTGGATGAGGAAATGGTGGCGGAAGTGGTTTCCAAATGGACGAACATCCCCGTTTCCAAGCTGGTGCAAAGCGAAATGACCAAGCTTCTGGAATTGGAAGATATTCTGGGACAAAGGGTGATCGGTCAAAAAGAGGGAATCACGGCGCTTTCAAACGCCATCCGCCGTTCCCGCAGCGGTTTGAGCGACACCAACCGCCCCATCGGTTCCTTCATCTTTCTGGGTCCCACCGGAGTGGGAAAAACCGAACTGGCGAAGACTCTGGCGGCATATCTCTTTGACACGGAAAAAGCCATGCTGCGCCTGGATATGAGCGAATTCATGGAAAAACACTCCGTTTCTAGGCTCATTGGCGCGCCTCCGGGCTATATTGGCCACGATGAAGGCGGCTATCTCACCGAAGGAGTGCGGCGCCGTCCCTACAGCGTGATCCTTTTCGACGAGATCGAAAAAGCTCACCCCGACGTGTTCAACATCCTGCTGCAGATTTTGGATGATGGCCGCCTCACCGACGGCAAGGGACGCACTGTGGATTTTCGCCACAGCGTGATCATCATGACCTCAAACATCGGCTCACAGGACATCTTTGAGGCTCAGGACATCGAATCCGTGCGCCCTGTGCTCATGAACACCCTGAAAGAGTATTTCCGACCGGAGTTTTTAAACCGTTTGGACGACGTGATCATCTTCCATCGCCTCAGCCGGGAAAACATCCGCCGGATTGTGGAAATCCAGCTCGACCGTTTGGCGGAACGAGTTTTGGAAAAGGGGATCACCCTGGAAAGAACCCCGGCATTGGTGGATTATATCACCGAAGCCGGATATGACCCGCAATATGGAGCCCGACCCATCAAGCGTCTCATCCAAAAAGACTTGGAAGACGCCATGGCAAAGGCTGTGTTGTCCGGTTTCTCAAAACCAGTGATGACCCTGGACTATCAGGACGACGAAGTACGCGTAGCCTGATTCACAAGCTAAATCAACCGCCCCGGTTTTTGCCAGGGCGGTTTTTTTGCTTTCAAACCCAATCATTCACATGGCGTGGTGGGGTTTTCTGCTGAATAATGAATGGAAAACCAATGCAGTAAGAATTTGAATTGCGATAATGACCTCAATTATAAACATGTGCCAAAGCTTGAAAAATACCAGCACTCAAAGTTATTGATGGTTTTCCCGCCATGATCGAACAAGCGCTTTTCGTTGTTTATCCTTATTTTATGATGGTAAATTTCTTTATGATAGTATGATCACCAGCCTTTGCTCTGCATAAATACAAACCTGATGTATAGTGGGAGAGATCAATTGACCTGACCAATTCGCCAGTTGCCATATTGTTATCTTCTGCATGGTAAAAAACTTGACCTTTGATATTGAAAATCTCAAGTGTAATTTGGTCACCCTTGTTGAGGGCGCCACCTTTCAAATCGACATTAAGATATTGAGCTGATTTTGTTATTGGATTGGGGCTAAGATTCATCACCAGGCTACTGGATATGCTGGGTATTGAGGAATCATCATTTGCTACCGTTGTATCTGTAAGCTGGGCATTACCAGCATAAACCCATACATATCCAGTGTAATTACCATGTGGCCAAGGATCGTATTCATGGGAAGCAGCTATGGCTATGTCACAATATCCATCAGCATTAAAATCCCCGGTTACCAGACTATAGCCGAAATTCTCATAGCCGGGATTGTGTATAATCAGGTCTGCAGTTCCATTAACATTCTCTTTGCCCAGCCAAACAGCGAATCCACTTCCAAAGCTTGCGCCCACTACGTCCTCGAAGCCATCGTTGTTAAAGTCACCATGCTCGAGGCAACGTTGAAATTCTCCGCCATACCAGGATGGGTCCATATCAAAATCAGGTACGGAGTAGTTGATGTCAGTTCCGCCCAGCCAGGCATGCATCCCCTCATCAGTGATATAGCCCATGAAGTCATCATAGCCGTCCCCATTCATGTCTCCCAGCGGCTTGCTGCCCCGTGATACTCCGTATTGGCAATAGATGAGCGTTATGGGATCATCAGTACTACCCTCAGCATTGCCATAATATAAACGAATCAGATTGTGGGTGGGATCCGTGGTTGGAGTGGCAAATGCCGTAGTAAAATCAGCAAAGCCATCGTTGTTGATGTCACCGATACCATGGATTGAGCATGAGTAAGAATAACTTGCTTCTCCATTGGAAACAACATGTTCTTGAAATGATCCTCCCCAGATAATTGATAGTCTATTCTGATAAGAAGGAGTATGCAGGTAATAGAACCCCATATCATCATAGCCGTCTCCATTTACATCACCAAGGGGTAATAACCTAAAGAAAGTGTAAACATTCCCATATAAATTGAGCACATAATCAGGATCATCCAGATTAGTAGTTCCACCATAGAAAAAGAGCAGTTTCCCATATTTTTCGTTCCAAGATATGTGGTCTGTTACGTGCATACAGAGATCATCAAAGCCATCACCATTGATATCACCGACCTTGTAGACAGCGTGAACTTGTCTGCCTACCCTCGTGCTATCGTAAGTGCCTTCATAAGTTAAAGCTGGAGACGTGTTAGTGTTGAAGCCGGTTGTTCCCTCGTATATATAGAGCTTTCCACGACCTCTATATGTTGTACCTGGATAAATATAACCGTAACCTGATGAACATATTGCCAGATCGTCAATACCATCATGGTTTAAGTCCAACGAAACCATTGAGCGTCCAAAACTAGACTGATGGTGTTCACCCTGAAAGGCAGCGATGACGGGCATGTCATTTATCGCATGGATGCTGCTCAGGTATATGAGCAGCAAGATCAGAAGAATTGCACATCGTAGCTTACTCATAGCTCCTCCACCGATTTGTTGGCAGGGCAGCATGACTGAATTGAACGCCAACTAATCAGACAAGAACAACGTAAGGACACACATCCGTGTTGAAGTCCCTGAGCAACGAACGTGCAGAGTAAAAACAATCTTTCAAGCATTAATCCTCCTTAAGATAGTGGTTAAATATGGGTTCTTTCATAAAGCAAATCTCGCATGTTAACAAAATACTATACAATAAATATCGTACATATGGTACGCTGGACATGCCATATCAAAGCTGGAATCAAAGATAGAAGACATACAATACACCTTCGTATTCTACGAATACATACATTCCAAAGGGATCCTCATAGACAATTTTTACCATCGGATCACTCAATGAACCTGAATAGACCGGAAGAGTTTGGTGATTTATCGCTGCATAATCGATAACAGCACAAACCACATTTAGGCTGATGACAGCCATGATCAAGAAAAGAATGAGTCTTTTCATTTTGAACACTCCTTATTTTATGATGGTAAATTTCTTTATGGTAGTATGATCGCCAGCCTTGGCTCTGCATAAATACAAACCTGATGCATAGTGGGATAGATTAACTGACCTGACCAATTCGCCAGTTGCCATATTGTTATCTTCTGCATGGTAAAAAACTTGACCTTTAATGTTGAAAATTTCGATTGTTATGGGCATCCTTCCATTTTTTTTCAATCCCGATAGTGAAATCGTGATCTCTTTATTAGTTCGTACGGGATTGGGGCTCAAGCTCATATGCAATTGATCTGTTAGCGGTGGTGCAATAGGATCATCATTGGCTACCAATCCAGAATTACCAGCATATACTAATACGTAACCGCGAAAATCATGATATGGCCAACTACCCTGCTCAAACGGTGCAGAAACTGCAATATCATCACATCCATCACCATTGAAGTCACCTACTGCAACATCATAGCCAAAGTTTTCCAATGCATTGACTTTCTGCCAATCTGCAAATCCATCCATATTTTCTGAGCCTATCCAGATTGCAAACCTTTGGGCTCCATAATGATAATCTGCTCCAATTACGTCACTGAAACCATCGCCATTAAAGTCTCCATGCTTCAAGCCATACATCCCTGAATCTCCAAAATATCTGGGATTTAGGCTAACATCCGGCTCCAGTGTAATGCCAGTATCGGTTCCGAGCCAAACATTCATACCGCGACTATCAGAGTACCCCATGAAATCGTCAAAGCCGTCATTGTTTAAATCCCCAAGTGCTATGCATTTCCTCGTAATAGAAATAGGCGTATCGACTAAAAGTGTATAATCATTAAACACTCTACTGCTATTTCCATAATAAATGCGGATAGTAGAATATCGTACATCTCCCTGTTCTTCACCAAGATATCCTATGGAAAAATCATCATAGCCATCGCCGTTTATGTCTCCGATTCCAATAATAGATCCGTCAACGGACATACTTGAAAAATCTAGAGACAATAAGTTTTGGCGTGTAAAAGAACCTCCCCACATGATATCGAAATAGGGGCTCCACCCGAACTTATAGAAAATACCTACATCATCAAAGCCGTCTCCGTCAACATCGCCTAGTTTAAAATAAGGGCCAAAATTTGCACCAGCAAGCGGTAACTCAATCCTATCAGGGCTTGATAGATCTCCAGTTCCACCATAGAAGAACATATATCTTTCACTCCCTGCAACGTAAAAACCAGTCGGACCAGGGATGGCATCGCAAATTAACAAGTCATCAAAACCATCTCCATTCACATCGCCGATATTTCTAATTAATGTAATGCGCCTCTGATTGCCATCAGGATAATCGCCTTCAAGGGTCATGGCTGGCTCTGATGTAGAGCTAAATCCGGGACCACCAAAATAAATGTAAACTTTACCACGAGATGGCGTATAGGGATACACATAACCATAGCCAGGTGAAAGCACTATCAGGTCATCGTAGCCATCGTGGTTAAAGTCTAAACTAACTATCTTTCTTCCAAAAGAAGACATGTTGTGTTCGCCCTGCAATTGTGCCAGCAGAGGCATATCGTTTAGAGCATGGATTACATAGATAGGTGTAATCACTAAAAAGAAAGCTAAAACAATTTTGCTCGGCACCATCATTCCTCCCAAATTGAAGCTTGGTTTACGAGTTTTTTCATATTCTAATCCTTATTTTATGATGGTAAATTTCTTTATGGTAGTATGATCGCCAGCCTTGGCTCTGCATAGATACAAACCTGATGTATAGTGGGAGAGATCAATTGACCTGACCAATTCGCCAGTTGCCATATTGTTATCTTCTGCATGGTAAAAAACTTGACCTTTGATATTGAAAATCTCAAGTGTAATTTGGTCACCCTTGTTGAGGGCGCCACCTTTCAAATCGACATTAAGATATTGAGCTGATTTTGTTATTGGATTGGGGCTAAGATTCATCACCAGGCTACTGGATATGCTGGGTATTGAGGAATCATCATTTGCTACCGTTGTATCTGTAAGCTGGGCATTACCAGCATAAACCCATACATATCCAGTGTAATTACCATGTGGCCAAGGATCGTATTCATGGGAAGCAGCTATGGCTATGTCACAATATCCATCAGCATTAAAATCCCCGGTTACCAGACTATAGCCGAAATTCTCATAGCCGGGATTGTGTATAATCAGGTCTGCAGTTCCATTAACATTCTCTTTGCCCAGCCAAACAGCGAATCCACTTCCAAAGCTTGCGCCCACTACGTCCTCGAAGCCATCGTTGTTAAAGTCACCATGCTCGAGGCAACGTTGAAATTCTCCGCCATACCAGGATGGGTCCATATCAAAATCAGGTACGGAGTAGTTGATGTCAGTTCCGCCCAGCCAGGCATGCATCCCCTCATCAGTGATATAGCCCATGAAGTCATCATAGCCGTCCCCATTCATGTCTCCCAGCGGCTTGCTGCCCCGTGATACTCCGTATTGGCAATAGATGAGCGTTATGGGATCATCAGTACTACCCTCAGCATTGCCATAATATAAACGAATCAGATTGTGGGTGGGATCCGTGGTTGGAGTGGCAAATGCCGTAGTAAAATCAGCAAAGCCATCGTTGTTGATGTCACCGATACCATGGATTGAGCATGAGTAAGAATAACTTGCTTCTCCATTGGAAACAACATGTTCTTGAAATGATCCTCCCCAGATAATTGATAGTCTATTCTGATAAGAAGGAGTATGCAGGTAATAGAACCCCATATCATCATAGCCGTCTCCATTTACATCACCAAGGGGTAATAACCTAAAGAAAGTGTAAACATTCCCATATAAATTGAGCACATAATCAGGATCATCCAGATTAGTAGTTCCACCATAGAAAAAGAGCAGTTTCCCATATTTTTCGTTCCAAGATATGTGGTCTGTTACGTGCATACAGAGATCATCAAAGCCATCACCATTGATATCACCGACCTTGTAGACAGCGTGAACTTGTCTGCCTACCCTCGTGCTATCGTAAGTGCCTTCATAAGTTAAAGCTGGAGACGTGTTAGTGTTGAAGCCGGTTGTTCCCTCGTATATATAGAGCTTTCCACGACCTCTATATGTTGTACCTGGATAAATATAACCGTAACCTGATGAACATATTGCCAGATCGTCAATACCATCATGGTTTAAGTCCAACGAAACCATTGAGCGTCCAAAACTAGACTGATGGTGTTCACCCTGAAAGGCAGCGATGACGGGCATGTCATTTATCGCATGGATGCTGCTCAGGTATATGAGCAGCAAGATCAGAAGAATTGCACATCGTAGCTTACTCATAGCTCCTCCACCGATTTGTTGGCAGGGCAGCATGACTGAATTGAACGCCAACTAATCAGATAAGAACAACGTAAGGTCACACATCCGTGTTGAAGTTCCTGAGCAACGAACGTGCAGAGTAAAAACAATCTTTCAAGCATTAATCCTCCTTAAGATAGTGGTTAAATATGGGTTCTTTCATAAAGCAAATCTCACATGTTAATAAAACATTAGATAATAAATACCGTAAATATGGTGCACTGGACATGCCATATCAAAGCTGTGATCAAAGATAGAACACATATAATACACCTTCGTATTCTACGAATACATACATTCCAAAGGGATCCTCATAGACAATTTTTACCATCGGATCACTCAATGAACCCGAATAGACTGGAAGAGTTTGGTGATTTATCGCTGCATAATCAATAACAGCACAAATCACATTTAGGCTGATGACAGCCATGATCAAGAAAAGAATGAGTTTTTTCATTTCGACACTCCTTGAAATTTGTTTCTATATATATAAGTGTCAAAAACAGCAAAATGGAGACGCTAGAATTGAAGATTTATGCGTTTATGAGAAAAATAATTTCTTCATAAGTCCACAGAGACTTGCCCATTTCCTTGTGTATGTGTAAGTTAGCGGGGATTTGATGCGCTTTGAGGATTTCATTCTTTTTGCAGCTCTCTACAAAAATATGGTTTCTCTCATTCAAGACGATGAAGAAGGTGGCACTAATTGGTTGCTTATCTTGGGCTATATGAAATATATGGAGTCTGAATCTATGGTTATCTACCATTGTTATGCCCCAATCATCAATCCTATCTATGCCATTCATAACTTGCACCAAGCTTGGATATATTTTGTTTCTCTGTTTGATATCCTTGTCGCTGCGACCTATTTTCAAAAGCTCACGGATGAACTTCTGAATTGCATCATACTGTTTGTAGTTCAGAATCTCGTGACCTGCTTGCCAACCTGTTGCAAGTAGTATTTTTGACCTTAGATTACGGATGACTCTATTTTTTCTCTTTTGCGCTCCCTTCCTGCTTACATTCAGTGAAACTGCATAATCGTGTAAATTATCAAACGAAAGTGCTGCTTCATAATCACTATATTCCTTACTGGAAAGCAGTTCTTTTTTTATAATGGGATTCAATCCCTCAATATCTACAGTATTGCCAGATGCCATCACATTCTGAATATAGGCTGCTTCTATACAGAGCAAATTGAATATATCATTCTCTTTTGTTTGAAGCTTGTAGTGCTTGCAGAGCAGATTATACGTCACCTGCCTTAACCAGGCATAAACGTCATTGATACGGTGCTTTGACGATAAAAGCTGTTTAATAGCCTCTTGTGATATATCTTCGGATAGGTCATAATCTTGAGTTTTTGCATGGCAGAATTGGAATGATATCCTATGGTAATAATTAAACACATTCTCCACCGCCTTGGGGAATACGGAATTGATAAAGTCGGCTGGAATCTCCATGAGATCAGTGGAAGCTGGGCTTTTGATCAGCTTTACCAAAATGGCGTTGGCGATATCATCAAAAAGATTCAGATAACGGAACCTCTGCGAAGTCTGCTCGTTTATATATCCGATTACCTCATCGTACCGTTTTTCATTCATTAAGATATAGTCGATTACTTTCATTTTACTATCCTGATTAAGTCACTGTTATTAAAATGCAATATCCAGGCTCGTGATTTTTTGTCAACCCAAGAATCTGTCGCATTGTTATACATCCTGATTTGTCAACATACAGGGCAATGCTTTTCTGGTTCCGGATCATTGATCACAGCACGAGCAAGGAGACATTATGACAGACGCACTGATGAATCGAATCAAAGCACAGTTGGTAAAACACGAAGGTTTGCGGCTGAAGCCATACCGCTGCACTGCGGGCAGTGGCTGATTGATGAGTTGTTGGAAATCAAGAACAATCTGGACATGATCTGGCAATCGGTGTTGCTGAAGATGTGTTTCAATCTGGGCATCAGAAGTTTGTTGTCTTTCAAAATACCTTGTTTTCGCGGAAACCCGCCGGGAAAGGATCCGCTTTGGGTGGTGGTTTTTGCAGTTTTTGCTTAGGTTTATAATGGACTCTGCCAAGAACAATTCCCACATGAATCCCCAAAAATAATTTGTCCTTGACAGAAAACGGCTTATCTTAGTTTTAGCACTCAGTTGTTGAGACTGCTAAGCAAGTTTTATAATTAATTAAACCATATGGAGGTATAAGAACAATGGCAAAACAACTGCTGTATTCACACGATGCCCGCACATCCCTGAAAAAGGGCGTGGACCAGCTTGCCGATGCCGTAAAGGTGACTCTTGGTCCCCGCGGCCGTAACGTGGTATTGGATAGAAAATTTGGCTCTCCCACGATCACAAACGACGGCGTTACCATCGCCAAAGAGATCGAACTGGAAGACGAATTTGAGAATATGGGCGCCCAACTCTGCAAAGAAGTGGCTGAAAAGACCCACGACGTTGCCGGAGACGGCACCACCACCGCCACTCTTTTGGCTCAATCCATCATCGAGGAAGGCTTGAAACACGTGACCGCCGGCGTGAACCCGATGTATCTGAAGCGCGGTTTGGAAAAAGCCACCAAAGTGGTTGTGGACAAGATCCATGAATTCTCCAAAGAGATAAAGAGCAACGATGAAATCGCGCAGATCGCCTCGATTTCTGCAAATAACGACCCCGAAATCGGCAAACTCATCGCCGAAGCCATGGCTTCCGTGGGCAAAGAAGGCATCATCAACATCGAAGAAGCCAAGTCCATCGACACCGGTTTGGAAAAGGTGGAGGGAATGCAGTTTGACCGCGGTTACCTTTCCCCCTATTTTGTGACCAATGCGGACAAAATGATCGCCGAACTGGAAGACCCCTTCATCCTGATTCACGACAAGAAAATCAGCGTCCTCAAAGACCTACTGCCCATCCTGCAGGAGATTTCCGGCTCCGGACATCCGCTGTTGGTGATCGCGGAAGACATCGAAGGCGAAGCGCTGGCAACCTTGGTCGTAAATAAACTTCGCGGCGTTTTGAACGTTGTGGCAGTCAAAGCCCCCGGTTTTGGCGACCGCCGCAAAGCCATGCTGGAAGACATCGCCGTCCTCACCGGTGCCACCGTGATTTCCGAGGAAATGGGACGCCGCCTGGACAGCGCCACCATGGTCGATCTTGGCCGCGCCAAAAAGATCATTGTGGACAAGGAAAACACCACCGTGCGTGAAGGCGCCGGCACCGACGAAGCCGTTGCCGCACGCGTGAAGCAGATCAAGGCACAGATCGAGGAAACCACCTCCGATTACGACAAGGAAAAGCTGCAGGAACGCCTGGCAAAGCTTTCCAGCGGAGTTGCTGTGATTCGCATCGGTGCTGCCACCGAAACCGAAATGAAAGAAAAGAAAGCCCGCGTGGACGACGCTCTGCACGCCACCCGCGCCGCAGTTGAGGAAGGAATCGTCCCCGGCGGCGGAGTCACCCTCATCCAGGCTGCCAAAGCCCTCAAGGGTATGAAAGACCTCAGCGGCCACGAAGAAAAAATGGCTGTGGAAATCCTGATGAAAGCCTTGGAAAAACCCGCCTACCAGATCGCCACAAACGCCGGTGAAGAAGGCGCCGTGGTGGTTGAAAAGCTCAAAGGCTACAGAGAAGTTCACATGGGTTTCAACGCCGACAACGGCAAGTTTGAAGACCTCTTGAAAGCCGGCATCATCGACCCTGCCAAAGTGGTTCGCTCTGCCGTGCAACACGCAGTTTCGATTTCGGCCCTGCTGCTCACCACCGAATGTGTGATCACAGACATTCCCGAACCCGAAGCTCCTGCCCCAATGCCAAACCCCGGCATGGGCGGAATGTATTAAACATCTCCAATACCATCACATAGATGCCCCTCCCCCCTTGGAGGGGCTTTTTTTGTTTCAAAAAACTTTGGTTCAGCCTTCCCCCGGAGCCCTGCCAATCTCGTCCCCGGATCGCCCCCCAAAGCCACCCGCCTTTTTATGGGGTGGGACACAGGCTCGAAGGCTCCAGGAAAGCTTCAGGGCTCAAGGAGGAAGGCAGGTCGGCGCAGACTGCATTTTTGAAGCAGGGAAAAAAGAGCCCCAAAGCGGACGGGATTCTTACTGCCCGATCTGGGGACCAATCATGATCTTATCTTATTGAAGAACTTGGACTTGCCCTGAAGCTACTTAATAAAACTCCTCATCCAGAAGCCAATATTCCGGGTCTTGCAAGATGCTTTGGATATTCCCGCGAGATTCCTGCAGTTCATAGCGATTTGATTTTGCGTTCCAAGTCCAGCGACGGAAGTGATTCAATTCTTCCTCGGTGTCCCAGTTTTTGCCGCTGCTCGTGATTTCCAGGTCATAAAAGCGTCCACGCGTGGGTTTGAAAACAATTTCGGATTCAAAATCCTCAGGATCTCCATGGCCATAACCATACACTTGGGGAATGCGCAGAAGTACCACGGGGTTGCCATCCAAGATGCCAAACAGCCCGGCGCCAAAGTCATCGGACATCACGCCATATTCGTTTTTCCCAATTTTGATGGGTCTGTCATCAAGCCGGGTGTTGCAATAGGAGCCGAAACGCCCCAGGTTGAGATCATAGCCGGTGAGCCGCCAAACTCCGGAATCCAGAGCAAAGGCTGCCATGCCAAGATTGTGGCTATCGGTGAAGCCGCAGCCTCCCCACATTGTGGAGATCACGTTCCAGTTTCCAGCCTCGAAAGCAAGAAGCGCCTTGTCATCCGCCAAAAGATACAGATTCAGAAAACGGAAGGGGATTTTGTCCAAAATCTGGATAAACTGCTCCTGGGTGGCTGAATCCAGATCCTCCCAGTCAAAGAGCAGGTCACTGATGGCGCCGCCAAAGGTCCACTGGCGCAAATTCGGATCATCAACAGCAAAGGGGTCCAGCGCGGAAACGCCCAAGAGCCTGTGGTAGTTGCCAAAAAAGGCTTTCATGAATTCTTCACCGCGCTTGGCTGTTCCGGGCACGCTGCATTCTCCGCCGAGGGGGTTTTTGATTTCCACCCTGTTTTTTTCAGCATGTGCGCAGGAGCTGAGCAGAAGCGCCAACACTGCCAATATCAATATCTTACGCATAATCGAACTTCCTTGTGTTTGCATCAGATCACAGTCTGGGATGGATCAGTCTCTGTCAAGCTGAAAACGGGTTTTGGGGGTGAAAATGAAGAAAGCCGGCGTGAAACCGGCTTTATTCTTTATTTTTAATCCGGCACAAGACCGGAGTTGGCTCTTAGCGTTGGCTGACGGCAGTGGCGGAACCCTTGCGGGTAACCTTGCCATCCTGGCCGAGCACGAGCTCAGTTTCGGGAAAATCCAGATTGGTGAGTTTGATGATTTCCTTGAGGGCGGAATGTCCGTCATCGATGATGGGGCCGCCTTTGCCGGGCTGGCGCACGGAGGTGATCTCAGCATCCACAAATTCGCCCTGGCCGTTCACGGTCACCTTGATGATGGGCGCAAAGCCAAGGTTTCCGCTAAGGTTGAAGCGCCCGTAGGTGCAGAAGTTTCCAAGGCTGTAGGCAATGAAGCGCCCTTTGTAGATATCGATGGCGCGGGTCACGTGGGGACCGTGGCCGAACACAATGTCGGCTCCGGCATCGATGACCATGCGGGCAAATTCGTAGGGGTTGCCGCGGTTTTCACCCAGGAAATGTTCGGTTTTGCGGGTCACGCGGGTTTTGTCTGAACCTTCGGCGCCGCCGTGGAAGGAAACGATCACGATGTCGCTTTTGGATTTGAGTTCCTTCACGATGCGGGCGGCTTCCTTATAGTCGTTGATCTGCATGGTGCCGTTGTTTGGAGCAAACGCGCAGAAGCCATAGCGGACGTCGCCTTTGGTGAAAACAACGCTGGGATATTCCGCCAAACCGGCATATTTGATGCCAAGCTCTTCCAGGATCCTGACGGTGTTGCTTTTGCCGGGGGCGCCAAAGTCGCCAACGTGGTTGTTTGCCAGGCTCACCAGGTCGATGCCGGCATCGCGCAGGTAGGCGCCATAGTGGTCCGGACTCTTGAAAGCAAAGCAGGTTGAGGGGTTGGAACACTTTTTCGGCACTCCGGCTCCGCTGAGGATCACCCCTTCCAGGTTCGCAAAAGTGAGATCAGCAGAGGAAAGGATGTCTTTCACGGGGTTCAGCAGGTCGCGTCCGTCATTTGGAGGCAGATGATTCACAGAAGGATAGTTTGTGCCCAGCATGATGTCCCCAACTCCAATGATGGTGATGTTTCGCGTGGGCGCAACGGTTTGGGGATATTTGGCTTCAAGCTGGGGAATGCGTCCAACATAGAGGAAGCGCCTCACGTAGTGTGAACTTTTGTAGTAGTCGTCAATCACGACGCCGCGGGACGAGCTGTGGATCATCTTGAGCCCGTCTCCGTTGTTTTCCACCACCATGGCAACGTGGCCGATGGCACTGGAACTCAGGTTTGTGCCCTTGAAAAACATGAGGTCGCCGGGTTGGGCTTCGGGCAGGGTGATTCTGCGGCTGGCTCCATATTGGGTGCTGGCGGTGCGGGGAATGCTGATGCCATGCAGTGCGTAGATGTATTGCACAAATCCGCTGCAGTCCATGATGTTCCCCTGCGGATTGCGGAATTTATAGGGCCGTCCCAGATATTGTTTGCTGGTCTCCACCATGCTTTTGGTGGCTTCGGCATAGGTCCTGGGGCTCAATGCCGCTTCGGTTTTCCCCGGCCAGGTATCCAAAACCAGGGTAAACAGCAGCAGGAAAAGACTCCCGGAAAGGACTTTTCTGAATAAACAGGCGATTCTTTTCGCCTGGGTCATTGTCTTGGTCATTAGGTCTCCTTGTGTTTGCGCCCTTCTGGATGAGTTATGGAAGCTCATTCATCTAAGTGAACGCAAACGATTGCAAAAACAGTTTCTTAAAAATTTAGGCACCATGATAAGGCAGAGTGGGGGACTGTCAAGCAAAAAAGAGGGATTTTTGACATTTTATTGATGTAACTGATTGGCGTGGAGAGACTTGAATGGGGTGCTAAAAAAGCGTTATTTCAGCTCTATTTTGCGCTTGAGGATGAAGTAGGCGGCCAGGGCAAATGCGAAAGCAAGGAAAAAGATGGCAAGAAGGTCTGGCAGGATGTTATCCTGATTGAATCCCAGCAGCAGTTCGGCGGTCCGGGTTCCGTCCAAAAGCAGAGTCAATTCATAAGCCCAGCGGTTCAGCACAGGGGCGGCAAGCAGCTTGCCAAAACCCCCAAGGTCTTTGAAATAGACGATCAAGCCGCCCAACACGATCTGGGGGATGAGGATGATGGGCACGATTGCCATGGCAGCTTCTCCGGTTTTGGACACAGCGGACACCACCAAGCCCATCAGCATTGCGGTGAAGGAAGTTAGGAACAAAACAAAATAGTGGGTGAAAAAACCGATGCCCAAAATTCCGGAATCATAAAAAGAGATCTGCGCAAAGATGGTTAAAATGAGGCATTGGATGGCGCAGAGGATGCCCAGAACCGTCACTTTTGACGCCAGATAGGCTCCCAGGCTGAGCGCAGCCTTGTTTTCCCTTTGGAAAATGGTTTGCTCGCAAACGATTTCTCTGGCGGAATTTGAACAGCCCAGCCAGATGGCTGCCACCAACGCCATAAAGTGCATTGCCAGAAGGTATTGCTCGGTTTGATTGCCGGCAAAGACCAGCAGCAGAAAAAGACCGATGATGGGCGCCTGCAAGAGCAGGATCAGCGTGCTCATGGTATCCCGCGCCTTGATGAGAAAAGTGCGCTTCACCAGGGTCAAAAACTGGCTCATCGGGCTCACCACAAAGCGGGATTTTTGCATGGCTTTTTCGGATGGGATCTGGTTCATGCCGCTCACAACCATTTCGTTGAATTGCGGGCTGCGCAGATATTCCTTTTTCAGTTCATGGCTGTCACGGCGTTCCAAGACGTCGAAGATTTGCTCTGGATCGTCAACCTTGAAATAGGCTGCGGCTTCATTTGCCTTGCCGTAGTATGCCAGCTTGCCGCCTTTGCCCATCACGATGACGTGGCTGAAAATGCCGAAGTTTGTACGGTCGATTTTGTGGGTGGTGAGCACCACGATGTGCCCGCGGTCTGCGATTCCCTTCAAAAGAGTCATCACTTCGCGGTCTGTGCGGGGATCCAGTCCGCTGGTGGGTTCGTCCAAAAAGTAGAGCAGCGGCTCGGTGATCAGCTCCTGAGCCATGTTCACGCGTTTGCGCTGGCCTCCGCTGATGCCGCGGCGCTCTGTGGATCCGATCATCACGGTGCGGCTTTGCGAAAGCTCCAAGTCCTTGATGATGCGGTCGATCTGGGCTTGGCGTTCGCTTTCGGAAAGGCTGCTGCCCAGGCGGAGCAGGCTGGCATAGTTAAGAGATTCCTCCACAGTGAGTTCGCGGTGGATGATGTCGTCCTGCGGAACATAGCCGATCTGGCCTTTGAAGGCTTCCGGATTGTGGTGGATGGAAAGGCTGTTCAGCCTCACGATGCCGCGGCTGGGGCGCAAATAGCCGTTCAGAAGCAGCATGAGCGTGGTTTTTCCACAGCCGGAAGGTCCCACCAAACCGATAAACTGCCCGGGTTCGAAACAGAGGGAAACATCGTCGATGAGGGTTTTCTCGGGCACACTGTAGCTGAGATTCGCCGCTGCCAGACGCAGTTTTTGGGTCCAAAGCTGTTGCGGAGGCGCCTTGAGCACGTCCTCCAGGCTCAGCGGGATTCCCGCGATCACGATCGTGTCTGTCGCACTGACGGAGGTGGAGGAGATCCTTTTGCCATTCACAAAGGTGCCGTTTTGGCTGCCCAGATCCTGCAGGACCCATTTTCCGCCTTCCTGGGAAAGCCGGGCATGGTTTCTGGACACACGAATGTTGTCCAAAATGATGTCACAGCCCGGAGCGCGACCGATCACATAGGAATTTTTGCTTTGAATCGGAGTGTCGGCGGGCTTTTTTCCGCAAAAGGGGCAAAAAACAGAGTCGGAATCAATCTGTCTTCTACAGCTCGGACAAAGCACCCACAACCTCTTCTTTGATTTCGTTTACCTGTCTGAAAACAGCGGGAAGTGGCAGTTCTTTGGTAACTTCCACAGTCTTATGAAAGCACCATTTGCGAGCCGTAACCTGCGTTTTAACGGTCAGCTTATCCAGAGAAAGCCCAAGCATATCTCTAAAACGCCCAAATTCCACCTTCAATGGAATTGGCTGATTTTCCGAGCGGGCTTGAACATAATATCTTTCAATGCTTTTGAATTTTATCAGATCTGCGTCACCATCTGTCAGCACAACATCGAAAGGGTCGAGCTCGTAGCTGATCCAGGCATTGTTCGTAATCTTGAGGGAAAACTGAGCAATGTCGCTCAAACCAAACTGAACTTGGCTCAGATCGACACGGATTTCCGGCTCCACTTTCGGCTCAAAATCCCAGGTGCTTGCCCAAATCAGAAGAGCCGAAAGCAGAATCACAAGAATCAAGAAACTGTGCCACCAGCGGAATTGAAAATAGAAGCGTTCCATATTCATATATCCAAAATCGGGTCTTACATCTTTTCGATGCGTTCGATGCGTTTTTGCGCAGTGGGGTGGGTGGAAATGAAATCGTTGACAGCCTGGATGGTGGGGTCTTCCGCGGTGGGTTCATACTTTTGCAGCTTGCGGAAAAACGAGATGGCGCCTTGCTTGGAATAGCCCGCTGCCATCATCAGTTCCACTCCGCGCTTGTCTGCAGCATATTCGATCTCCTGGGAGTAGGGCCTTTTATAGATGGAGTAGGCGGCTCCCACCACATTTCCAAACAGCGGGTGGATCTGCCCGGCGCGAACCTCATGCTGGATCATTTGCACACAGTGTTTCAGGTCGTTGTGTGCAACTTCGTGCGCAATCACAAAAGCCAGTTCGTCATCCCGATCCAAAACGCTCAACATGCCAGAATTGATGAAGGTTTTCCCTCCGGCAACGGCAAAGGCGTTGAATTCGCGAGCCGCAGTGATGTCACATTGCCAAGCCAGACCCCGGCGTGATGACTGGGCACTTATTTTACGGAAAATGCCCTGCACGTCGAACTTTGCAGCTCTGCCTGCACCGACTTCCGCCAAGATCTGTTTGCGCATATCGGCGCCAATCTCATTTTCTTCCTCGGTGCTGAGTGCCGTCATATCCAGCAGTTTTTGGTCGATTTGATTGGGCAGTTGGCCGATTCCCTCCAGAAAACTTTTGAGATCAAAAATCTGGCCGTTGCTACGAATCTCGGGGAGTTTCATAAGTTTGGCAAGGTCAATGTCGTTTTCCACGCAGCTCCATTGGCGGTTTCGTTTTTCAAAGATCATGTGCCCGGGCAGGACTTGCGGTCCAACACCAAATGGCTGCTTGTTCAGCCGCGCCTCATAATCCATTTCATATTTGATCTTTCCGTTGCTGTAGCCTTCATTGGAGATGAAAAACTCCTCAATGAAATAATCCTCTCCCAGGTATCCCTGAATTTTGGCTTGCAGTTTGTCACGCTCCTCTCTTGCCAAGCGGTTGATTTCTTTTTTGTCACAGCCGCCCAGCAGGATCAGGGCTGCCAGCAAGACCAAGATGGTGATTTTGTTTTTCATGGTTTTTGATCTCCTGAGGCGGGTTTTTTCTCGTTGGCCTTTTTTTCTACAGGTTTTACCATCTGCTTCTCTTGTTTGCCTTTAGCGCTTTCTTTTGCCTCATTTTTCTTGTCTTTTTCGCTTTCCCCGATTTTCAAGGAATCCTTGCGAAGTGAGTCGGGGCTGCTTGTAATAAACTCAGTTCCATTGGTAGGTTTAACATATTTATTCTTCTTGAAAAAGCCGAGGTGGAAGGTGCTCATCAGGCTCAAAGTCGCCGCCAAACCCATGACTGTGGCAAAGAAGGCAAGAATCAGGGTCAAAAGATTGATCGATCCCACAGATTTTTTTGCCTTGTAACGCTTGCCGCTGTTCACTTTCAGGATCTGCACGGTGGTGTTGTCCTTACCTCCGCGGCGGTTGGCTTCATCCACCAATTCGCGGCATGCCTGCTCGGGTTCCTGAACAAGATAAGCATTCAGTTCCTTTGCGGTCAGATAGTCTGTAAGTCCGTCTGAACAAAGCAGAAACACGTCATCCTGATAGATGGGAAGGGGGCCTTTCACATCCGCCGGATGCGGTTTCATCCCCAAAGAGCGGGTGATTATGTTGCGCCGGGGATGGTCCTGCGCATCTATTTCCGTGATCAAGCCATGATCCACCATTTCCTGTACCAGAGAGTGGTCCCGGCTGATCTGTTCGATCTCTCCGCCGCGGCGCAGATAGATGCGGCTGTCGCCAATCCAGGCAATCCAATAGTGTTCACCCCGGATGAGCAAAACAACCGCGGTGGTGCCCATTTCCGACATTTCCGGGTTATGCTGGGCATGTGCAGCGATGTTTTGTTGAGCCAGGCTCAGGGCTTGATGCAGTTCATTGCTTTCCTGAAAGTGAGCCCCAAGTTTTTGGAAGTGGGAGGCGATGGTTTCCACAGCTACCTGGGAAGCCACTTCTCCGCCTTTGTAGCCGCCCATGCCATCGCACACAAGCAGCAATTCTCCGAAATCGCCGCTGTATCTTCCATAATAATCCTGGTTGCTTTCGCGCACCATGCCCACATCGCTGAGGTTCCCAACCGTAAAACGAGCTTTTTCTTCAATTTTCACAATTGGCCTCAGTTAATATGGAATTTTCCTTCGTTGGAACCAATCTTGAAGACGCTGCCCTTATCGATGCGGCTGATGGTGACCCTCTGACCGTTCACATAGGTTCCATTCATTGAATCCAGATCCTCGATGAAGAATTGCCCATCGCTCCAATAGATTTTCGCATGTTTGGAAGACACGACCTGGTCGTTGAGCAAGATGGTGTTTCCAGCAGCGCGGCCAATGCTGGCTCCTTCTGCTCCAACCCTGAAGCTGCGACCCTGCTCTGTCCCATATATCACTTCCATGTCAAGCTCGGCAGCCTGGGATTGAGGAACGGCGCCTCCGGGTCCCAAAATCACGGTGCGATCACGATCCTGAGGCTGCTGTTCGCGCTGGATGTGGGCTTCTTCTTCGCGGCGGGTTTGCTCCAGCCGGTTCCGTTCTTCCTCGGCGCGGCGCAGATCTTCCTGACGAGCCAATTCTTCGCGGTGCCTTCTTTCCTCTTCTTCCTGGCGCCTCTGTTCTTCAGCCAAGCGTTTTTTCTTGCCTTGGTTCAAAAAGAAGAGCAAAAGTCCGATGCCGAGCAGGACCGCGAAAGCGATGATCAAAAATACCCACAACGGTATTTTGCCGTTTTCGCTGATATCCCCAGGCTCTATTTTATCCGCCACAGGAACCAGCACTTCGGCAGGCCGGGGCAGGCTGGCGCTGTTTTCACCCATCTGCAAAGTAATATTCAATTCTTTTAACGTGCCATCACCCGCCAAAGCAAAAACCGGATAGCTGAGCACCCAGGCACCAAGGATCTGGCGCTGAACCTTGGAAAAATGCTGGTTCAAACTTTCGGGGCTGGGCGCATGGTAATAGCTGCCGCCCGTTTCGTCGGCAATCCGTTCCATATATTGCAAAAACTGCTTTTCCACCTTGGTGTAGCCCACGCTGAAAATCGGCAGATTCTTGCCCCGCGCTTTTTCCAATGCCGCTTCCAGGGTGTAGGCTTCAGCGGGGTTTTCTTCCTTTCCGTCTGAAAAGAGAATCATGTAGCGCCCTTCGTGCTTGGGCTTTTTTGAGCCAAGATGGTCCAAACCCTTGTGGATGGCATAATACAGCGAAGTATCTCCGCTCCAGACCTTCAGGTCCTTGATGCTTTTGCGCAGCAGCTCGGTGTCGGTGGTAAAGTCGCAAACCACCTCCGCCTTTTCGCTGAACGCCATGATGCAAATCTCATCCTGCGGGCGTTTTTCGTCGATAAAGCTCAGCAGTCCGCTTTTCACATTGTCCAGCGGCTTTCCGCCCATGGAGCCGGAAACGTCCACATTGACCAAGATGGAAAGCCCCTGTCCGCTGGATCCAAAGGTGTTGACGCCATAAATGCTGTCCACATCCACGCCGCCAAACTTGATCTTAAAGTTCGCAGCGCGAAGGCTTTGCAGAGGTTCGTCGTTTTGATCCAGCGCCATGACGGTGCTATGCACTTCCTGGGGAAACTTTTCCGCGTTTGTTCTCAGGTGGTGAATGCTGATGTTTTGCGCCCAAAGCGGTGCAAAAACCAAGAGCAGAATCAGCAGTTTGCGCATGATATACCTCAAACCGTTTTCAATTTAAGATCCGCGGTGCCGATGCGGATGATGTCGTTTTCGTTCAAATAGACCTTGTCTTCGATCATTTCGCCGTTCACAAAGGTGCCGTTTGAAGAAAGATTGTCCTCAATGATAAACTTTCCATTCCGGCACAGCAGGATCGCATGCTCTGCAGAAACGCCGGGAATGGTGAGCCGAATATCGCAATTTTGCGCACTGCCAATGATGTGACGTCCCTGATAGAGCTTGAAATCCGTGCCCATGGGGTCCAGATCGAAGGTCACCAGCCAGCCGGTGAGCATCCGATTTGCCTGGGGACGCGGCTTTTCGCCGGAAATGGGATCGATTGGCGATACGGAGGGTTTGGCTCCCAAAATCACGGTTCGGTCTTCAGGCTGGGACGCGGAAGGGGCTTGTCCGGGTGTGAGCCGTGCCTTGGAAGTATCCAGCCGGGTTTTATCCGCGCCATCGCCCATTCTGGCGGTGGGCTGCATCCCCAAATTATCGTTCCGCGCAGGCGGGCAGTGCGGGCAGGCGGGCAGGCTGGCATCATAATCATGGCCGTTTGGACAGGTGCGTAGATTCGAACGCAGCGCTTTCCCGCAGGATTTGCAAAAAGTGGCGTGGTCCGGATTGATGGCATTACAGGCGGGGCATTTCATTTTAAGTCTCCTGATCTATTTTAATTCTTTTTTGTTTTCTATCGTGGAAAAATGGCAGTTCTCCATTAGCCAAAAACCCCGTGAAAGAGCTTCCGGCTCCAAGGTGGAAACAAGCCTTTTCATCGATACTACCTAACTAAACATTGAACCTTGAACATCGACTTCGTTACTTCGAAGCCAAGCTTATCATTAGTGCCAAGTGCTTTTTTCTGTCAAGAAAAATCTCGGCAAGCCATTTTTGTGAAGGGATATTCCCATGCCAAGCGGTTTTTGGTTGACAGAAAAAGGGCATTTTTTAAACTCAAAGAAAAGAACAATTGGAGGTGGAAAAATGAAAAAGCTGCTGCTGTTGGGGCTGATCTTGCTAGCTGCAAAAGTCTATGCCGGTTCCGTTTACGTGATGGAAACGGGCAGGGCGGATCTCAAGGTTTGGGTTTGCCAATACAAGAGCGAGGCGGATATCTGCGTGTATGTGGATGAATATCGCTCCCGCGCCAAGGACAAGGACTGCATCTGGTATTTCGAGCGCTACAAAAGCAACTCCGATTTCACTGTCCGGTTTGTGAACTATAAATCCCAGGCAGACTTGAAGGTCTATTATGTCCAATACAAATCCCAGGCGGAATGGCGGAAATCCCACGCTTGGACGGGAAGACTGCATTAGCATTTCAAAGCTCAAACCCAGAGGCATGGGATTTTCTGGGCGAATGGAAGTCTTGGGATCCCACACAAAACCGTGAAAAACCTGCTGGACGTTATGACTATTTAACTTAAAGCACCACAGTGGATTCCGCTCTCATTCGGGACGCCCAAAAACAGCCATCCAGAAAAACTGATTGACAAAAATCGCCAGCTTTTTGGGATGGCATTCCCTAAGCGGGTGATTAGCTCAGTTTGGTTAGAGCGCTACGTTGACATCGTAGAGGTCACTGGTTCGAGTCCAGTATCACCCACCACCCTTTATTGCAGGGTGATTAGCTCAGCTGGTTAGAGCGCTACGTTCACATCGTAGAGGTCACTGGTTCGAATCCAGTATCACCCACCACCCCTTCCCAATCCACAATCTTTTCCCACCATTGCCGTATCCACTGTTTCAAACAAGGCTCCTCCTGCAGCCCCTTTTGTGTCCTGATTAGCCCGTCTTCCTCTCTCTCCCGATAAAAATTGGGGAGAGACACGGGGATTCAACGGGAAAGAGCACCAAGGGTATCAAGGAAGGAGGCACAAAAAGCTGCAAATCGATACTGGAAACTCATGCGAAAGCGAAAAAACATTAAATTGAGACCAAGGTTTTTGATTATGGAATGGAGCAGAATGGGCATTTCCCTGATCCGGGCATTTTCCCCAAAAAAATGTCAATTAAGGCTGTTTTCTCCGGCTCAAACCACCCTTGTGGAAAAAAAGCATTTGACAATTATGGCGCTTTACAGGTGATGCAATATAAACTGGAAATAATGTTTAAAATGGTATAGGAGTTTGCGTATGAAATTGCACATACGTGCTTTAGCTCTGATCCTGCTGTTGGCGCTGCTGGTCTTTGGCTGCAGCGGACCCTCGGGTGAGAATCAGAAAAAGCTTGGCAAAAAGACCGTTGAAAACCTGAAGGTTGAAGACATCCGCGGAGACGGTGGAGACGGCTTGATGCTAAGCTGGAAACCCTTGCCCAAGGAAAGCAGAGTTCAGGAATACCGCATCTATCGCGGTGTTCATCCCGACACCCTGTTTTTCGTGACCGCTGTGCAGGTGAACGTTAAAACCGGTGTTGGCACGGACGAGATGTTCTATTCCGACAGTGGCTACAATCCTTTGGTGAGCCTGGATTCACCCCGCAAGCTGAAAAACGAGCGCGGTGCCAAGGGCAGCATCCTGTATCGCGGAGTGCCGCGTGATGCTGAAATCATGGCTCGTCTCAGCGAAAGCTACAACCTTTACACACAGATGAAATCCAAGGATTTTTATTATCGAACCAAGAAGACAAAATCTGCGGATCCTGAAGATGAAGGCATCTATGCCGGGGTTAAATTCAATCAACAAACCATTTTGGCTTCGCTCAAGAGCATGGGATCGACCCCTGAGCCCATAAACTATTACTATACTGTGGTTCCTGTGAACGAGCGTGGGCAATATCTTGGCATTCCCAAGCCGGTGTCTGGAACTCCGGTGGACGATGCGCCGCTTGCATCTCCCGGCTTGTATTGCGCCGCGCTGGAAGACCTTCAGGAGCTTCGCTTTGAATGGGAATATCCGATCAGTCACAGCGACATTCAAGCCTATGAAATCCTGATGGTGAGAGACCCCGAAGTTCCCAGCAGGGAAAACGCCATCCCCGTGGCAAGCGGTCCCGTTGGCGGCGGAGCCTTGAAAAACAACTGCGTTGTGCCCTTGGCTCAGTTTATGCAAATGAGCATCCCCCTGAGCTGGGAAAACCTGAAGGAAGCGCACTTTGCGATTATTTTCTCTGATGGCAGCAGAAACCAATCCCCCTTCAGCGAAGCCGCACAGCCGCTTTTGACACATAGCCGCGACCTGCCTCAAGTCCCGGTGTTCAGAGTGGAAGACAAGCCCATGGACAAAGGCGACCGCATTTCCGTGATCTGGCAGGAGCCGGTGGTTTCCATCACTAAAACTTCCTCCGTAAATTCCAGCGGCACCAAGCTGAAAATTAACTATGAGATCAACAAAACCGACAGCCAAAAGCTGAACAACATCTATTTTGACTTCTTTGAACCCGGTAACGACAAACCCTTTACCACGATAAACGAGTTTCACCAGGACAACATCATCCATCTGAAGCTTCCTGAAAGGTATTCCCTGAAAGGAAACAAAATGCCTCAGGACAGCCTGAAAGTGCGCATCACCATTGCCACCCAGCCCTACAAGGTCCACCCCAAAAACGGGCGCATCATCTATGAAAAGTCCCGTTTGGTGGAAAACTATGAACTGGTGCAATATCTGAAGCCGGACCCCGTGATGGTGGCATACATGCCGACCCGCCAGCTTTTCCTGAACGGTCAGGATGTTTCGTCCATGCAAAACGTGGTGTATCGCAAAGGCTATCGCGGCAGTGCGTTCACTCAGGTGAAAACCAACACTTCCTATGAAAACAATCTGGACGTGACGGTGAACTACCTCGCAAACGTGGGTCAGCCTGTGTTGGGCTTCAACTTTGTGAAAAACGACACCCTCCATACATATATGGGCGGCCAGCGCTTTTCCCGCAAACTCAAGGACGGTGAAAAGGCTCTGGATCTTGCCCTGCTGCCTTCGCAGATCGACTTTACCCTGAACACGGAAAGCAAAAGCACCCTGTCCACCAGCATCTATCTGGACGAAGCCAAAAACACGGTCCAGAACCTGAAAAAAGATCTGCAGGAAAAGAAGGCTGAGCTGGAGAAAAACAAAAAAGCCCTGACCGATCCAAATACGGAACGCGCCCTGACGCTTGCCACAAAGGTGGAAAACGATGAAAAGCAGATCGAAGCGCTGCAGGCAAAAATTGAAGCCTACGAAAAAAATCCGCTGTTCCAAAAGGCACTGAAAGCCAAAAGCAGCCGCTCAATGATGAAGCTGGTGGCTTCGGTGCGCGAACCCGAACAGCGCAAACATAACTATTCCATGTTCCGCACAAACGGCAAAGGGCTGTTCTCGGAAGCGGTGCCAGACACCTTGAACGAGGATTATGTCTATTATTCGCCTATTTCGAACTGGTTCGACTGGAACAAGCTGCTCTCGCTCTTTGCGGTGATCATCTTTGGCGCCATGGTGGTGATCTTTGTGAACCTTGCCAAAAAAGGCAAAGACCTCTATATGCGTCCGATTGCGGGCTTGCAGGAGATCGACAACGCCATTGGCCGCGCCACCGAGATGGGTCGCCCGATGTTGTATTGCATGGGAAACGGCGGTCTTTCCGACGTTGCCACTCTGGCATCCATGGGCATCCTCAGCCTCGTGGCTCGCAAAGCCGCGGAATATGACACCAAGCTGATCGTTCCCTGCTACGACTACATCGTGATGCCCATTGCCCAGGAAATCGTGCGCGAAGCCCACTATGCGGTGGGACGCCCGGACAGCTATGAAAAGGACAACGTGTTCTATCTCACTTCCGTGCAGTTTGCCTATGTGGCAGGTGTGAACGGCATCATGATCCGCGAACGCATGGCCACAAACTTTTTCATGGGCTATTTTGCCGCTGAAGCGCTGCTGATGACCGAAACCGGAAACGCTGTGGGTGCCGTGCAGATCGCAGGATCGGACGCCATCACCCAGATTCCCTTTTTCATCACCACCTGCGACTACACGCTGATCGGCGAAGAGCTTTATGCCGCCTCGGCATATCTGAACCGCGAGCCCATGCTCTTGGGCACCTTGAAAGCTCAGGACTATTTCAAGTTCCTGATCCTCGTTTTCATTATTGCCGGTGCCGTTCTGGCCAGCTTCCAGATGACCGGATTGATGCAATTTTTCCCCTTAAAATAAAAGAGGTCCCTAATGAAGAAAACCATACCGCTATTGGTCGTGATCCTTGGAGGCTTCATCTGGTTGGCATGGGTGTTTGTGCCACACAGATTGCTCCAGGACGTTTTCTACTATGATTTCTATCTGCCCTGGGCTCGAGCCATGGCTCCTTTCGGGATGCTTCTTGGCGTGATGAGCCTCTCCATGATGCACTATGGCAAGATCCGCCGCAAGGCTCCAAAGTGGCAATACAGCTTCTTTTTCTTTGCAGGATTCATTGCCACCTCACTGGCCGGATTCATCGGCGGCACGCAAAAAGGCGGCCTCTATATGTGGCTGTTTGAAAACCTGCAGATGCCGATGAGCTCAACGATGTTTTCGCTTCTGGCGTTTTACATGGCATCCGCGGCATACAAAGCCTTCCGTGCCCGCTCTGCGGAGGCAACGGTGCTCTTGGTGGCAGCCATCATCGTGATGCTGGCCCAGGTTCCCCTCGGCGTGAAGATCAGCCGCCATCTGCCTGATATTTCGCAGTGGATTTTGGACGTTCCAAACCTTGCCTCCAAGCGCGGAATCATGCTTGGCGTGGGGCTTGGCAGCGTTGCCACCACCCTGAAGATCCTTTTGGGAATTGAACGTTCCTATCTGGGAGGAGAATGATCATGGAAGAAAAACTCACCCTGTTTGAACGCATCCAAAAGCTTGATCGCCGCTGGGTTTACATCGTTGTTGCTCTGGCGATCATCATTCCCCTGATGTTGCCTTACAACTCTGACAACGTTACTTCGCCGCCCACAGAAAACGTCTATCAGATGATCGACTCCTTTGCCGGACGCGAAGATAGGGCCATCCTGCTGAGCTTCTACCACGATGCTTCCACCATGCCGGAACTGTATCCCATGCAGGTTGCCATCATCCGTCACTGCTTTGAACGCAATGTGAAAGTCTTTTTCCTGTCGTTTTTGCCAACCGGAGCACCCATCATCGACATGGCCATCAACACCGTGAAGGAAGAATATCCTCACATCAAGAGCGGAACGGACTATTGCAACTTTGGCTATATTCCTGCTTCCCTGATCATGGCAACGGTGATCGGAATGGGAGACAACATCGCCAACGCGGTGCCCACCGATGCCGAGGGTCGCAAGGTGGAAAACCTTCCCATCATGAAGGGAATCACGAACTACACCGAAATGAACCTGGTGGTCGAGTTTTCCGGTTCGGTTGCCGGCGGATATTGGCTTGCCTATGCCCGTCCCAAGTTTGGCACAAACATCGCCGTGGGCGTAACCGCTGTGATGGCTGCTGATGAATACCCTTATCTGCAGACAGGACAGTTCATTGGCATGCTGGCAGGGCTCAAGGGCGCAGCGGAATATGAAAAGCTGGTGGACGTCTTTGCCGCCTATCGCGAACCGGGTCAGCCGCTCATCCCTTATGTGGACGCCAGTGGCAAAAAGCACGTGCCGGGACGCCCCTTCAGTGAAGACCTCCTGGAAAAATCCGACATTCAGGATTTGATCAAGATCACCACCCAAACCGAAGCCAAGTTCACCCCTGCGGATTATGAGAAATTTGTTTCCACACAAGCTTTGGCGGATCAGGCAAAGATCCGTCAGGCAAAGACCCAGTCCGATGGCAAGATTGTGATCGACGTGAGCAAGCTTAAAGAAGACGATTTCGAAGCCGGCACCTGGAGTGCGCTGAATCGCATGACACGAAACACTCCATACAAATTCAAGGTTGCCCGCATCGGTATGAACGCGCAGTCTGTGGCCCACATCATGATCATCGTGTTTATCCTGATCGGAAACATTGGCTATTTCATTCAACGCGCCCGCACAGGCAAGAAATAAAGGGAGCATACCATGACATTTGAACTCTTTAGCAATCTGGTGGGTGCATTTTTCACCCTCTGCATTTTCTCGTTCCTCTACAAGGATAACCCGCTCTATCAGATGTCCGAACAGCTTTTGGTGGGTATTTCCCTGGGATATTCGCTGGTGCTGGTTTACGAACGTACCTTCATCCCCTTCTTTGTGCAGCCCATCTTCCTGAAGCAGGAATGGATACTCATCATTCCCAGCATCATCGGAATGTTCTATCTGCTGCGCTTTTCCCGCAAGCTGAGCTGGCTGTCACGCTATCCAATTGCCTTTTCCATGATGGGAGTTGGCGCTTCCGTGGCTTTGGCCATGCACAACAGCATCCTGGTGCAGATGCGCCAGGCCATGGTGCCCCTGGAAAGCGTGAACCTGGCGCTCATCTTCATCGGAACCATCGCCGTTCTGCTCTATTTCTTCTTTTCAAAGGCCCACACCGGGGTCTATGGAAAGTTTGTGGATATCGGCAAATGGTTCATGATGGTGGGCTTTGGAGCCTCTTTCGGACTCACCGTGATGGCGCGTATTTCGCTGTTGATCGGGCGAATCCAATTCCTTGTCAACGACGTTTTTCTGGCTTTGAAGCACGCCTTCTTTGGCTAAACTTCTGAACCTATATTGGGGAAGCCGGCAAAAGGCTTCCCCGCTTTGGTCTTTCAACCCAAAAAAATTGAGAGCCTACTGATGCGCAGATATTTATTCGCACTGGTCCCGGTTCTTTTGACGGCGCTGCTGCTGCTTTCCGGATGTGGCGGCGACGTGAAAAAAGATGCCCGGATCCAAGAGTTTACCGTGGAGGATATTCCGAACGACGAGGGTGCCGGGATCCAATTGAAATGGACTCCCCTGGACAAATCCCAGCGCGTGATCCAATATAACATCTACCGCGGTTTCAGCCCGGACAGCCTTTTCTACCTCAGCAAGATAGAAGTGGACCCCGATGTTGGCGTTGTGGGCGGTTCCTTGAACTATACGGATCAAGGCTTTGGCCTTTTGATCGAGTTTGAGACCGCTCCCGGCAAGCTGAAAACTGAAAAGCAGCAGGTTGCAGACGGCGTCACGCTGTTTAAAACCATTCCCCGCGATCCGAAGTTCCTGGCTGAAGTTTTGCCCCACTTCATGGTTTTGGGCGACATCCCCGTCCAAAAATATTACAACCAAGCCAAGCGTGTGGAACAGGAATCCCCGGAAGGAAACCAGGTCTTTGCCGGTTACAGGCTTTCGGCGTTCAATGCCGTTTTTGCCCGTCTTTTGGACGAAAAGCCCTATTACTACTGCGTGGTTCCTGTCACGGAGACCGGAAAATTCCTTCCCGCCACCGAGGTGAAACACGCTCAGGCCACCAACAACCGTCCGGATGCCACCGCCATTTTCTATTCCTCCTATCTGGAGGATAAAAACGAATTCCGCTTTGAATGGACACCCCCGCAGGGCGGAAATGACATCGTTGCCTGGCAGCCCTGGCTGATGCCCAGGAACCTGCTGCCCCTCTTTGAGCAAAACCAAAAAGCCAACGCCACCGCGCCGGATTCCATCTTCCACGCTGTCTGGCAGGTGGGATCCATCCCCATAGCGCAAATACCCACTCCCTACCGGGGACAGGTTTTGTATGCCAAAGCCGTCTCGGAACAGTTTGTGGCACCCATTCCCCCTGTAACCAGCCTGGCAAACTATATCCCGGTGTTAAGTTACATGGATGTGAAGGGCTACTGGAATGCCGCCTTGGGACGTGAATTGGTGATTGCGCAAAGCAGCGACCTGCCCAAGCTGCCACACTATGAGGTTTTGGACAAAACCAACGACAAAGGCGACAACCTCATCATCTCCTTTGGCAGGCCATTTGCCTTTGTGTCTCAAGCCGCATGGAAAAACAAAGCCAACACCAAGCTGCGCCTGAACTATGATGTTTCCGAAAACGGACATCAAAGCATCTCCAAGCTGCGTTTCCGCTTTTTTGAAAACGACGGCACCCTGCTGAAGGAAGTGATTGAAACCCATCCGGATAAGACCATCTTTGCCCATTTCCCCAAGGGACGCGATCCGCACAAGGATTTCCGGGTCGAGATCAGCGCTCTTTTGGTTGGGGAAAAGAAGTTTTCCGACATTGCGGTTTCTCAGATCGTATCTTGGGAGGAGTCCTCCAGTCGCTTTGTGGGAGCGGACCTCAGTAACCACGATCAGGTGCTGAACAACATCTATTACGACATCTTCAGCCGTGACCGCCTCAGCGACTTCAGCCCCGGCATGCGCATTGGCGCGCTTTCCAGATCCTACGACCACACCATTTCCTATCCCAGCTCGGAAAACCCGCTCTTCACCATGGTCGATCCCAAAACCAATCTTGTGTTGGTGGATCCAAGCTTCCTGGTGGCGATCGATGAAGAAACCGGCGCCGGTTTTGAACCCTCTCTGTTTAAAAAGGACACCGTGGCCGAAGTGGAAGAACTGGAAGCCCAGATCAATGAATTGAAAAAAGCTCCCAAAAACGAAAGCCCGAAAGCCGAATTGGAGAGGATGCAGCAGCTTGATGAGCTTGTGGCTCAGCAGACATTTGTGCTTGAGCATCCCGCGTATCTGGCTGGAAAGGATGCAAAGAACGACCGCGTCTGGCGCAAAATCATGCGCAGGGAACTGGATATGAACTCCCGCTCCTATGCCTACAAGCTTTTGGTGACCGATGGTCAGGGCCTTTGGAGCGATGAGGAAGACCTGCCGGATCATGATCCAAGCAAGAAGCCCGAATTCATGCACCCTGAAAATGAATGGTTCGACACCACGAAATGGGCAACCCTGATTGCCTCCATCATCATGGGCATCATGGTGGTGGTGGCGCTCTACCGCGCTCGCCGCTTCGACCTGTATATTCGACCCATTGCGGGTTTGGAAGAACTGGACAACGCCGTTGGCCGTGCCACCGAGATGGGACGTCCCGTGATGTTCGTGCCCGGCTGGGGCACCCTGGGTGATCCCTGCACCATTTCCGCGATGATGATCCTGAACCAGATTGCCAAAAAGACGGCGGAATACGACATCCGCATCATCTCTCCGCACGTGGACTATTTTGTGCTGCCCCTGGCTCAGGAAATGGTGCTCACCGCCTACAACGAAGCCGGACGCACCGACGCCTACAATGCTGAAGACATCTATTTCGTCTCCGATTCGCAGTTTGCATTCAGCGCCGCGGTGAATGGAATCACAGTGCGCGAAAAAGTGGCAACCATCTTCTACATGGGCTATTTCAACGCCGAAGCCCTGCTGATGACCGAAACCGGAAACCAGGCCGGAGCCATCCAGATTGCCGCCTCCGACGCCATCACGCAGATCCCCTTCTTCATCACCACCTGCGACTACACTCTCATCGGTGAAGAATTCTACGCCGCTTCAGCCTACCTCTCGCGAAACATCGAACTGGTGAGCATGCTGAAGGCGCAGGACTACTTCAAGCTGCTCATCGTGGTCAGCGTGATCTTTGGAACCATCATCTCCACCCTGGGAATCAACTTCCTGCTGAATTTCCTGCCCGTGGAGTAACAGAAAAACCAAATTTATTGGGCGCAAGCCCCGAAGATAAGGCCGGAGGACGAACACTCCGGCCTTGTTTATAAGGAGTCAAAAATGAGAGTTTTTCAAAAACAAACCTGGCTGGTGTGGGCGTTGCTGTTGCTTGGGGCGGGGCTTTTCGCAAACCCTGCCAACAGGCGCGTGATCAGCTTTGCCGGCATGGATTGGTGGGTTAAATCCGGCTACTACGGTCCCGGACCGAACCATTTTTCCGATTCCGCAGAAAGCGTCTGGGTGGACGACACTGGCAGGCTGCATCTCAAGATCCGCAAGATCAACAACGTTTGGCACTGTGCCGAGCTGTGGACCCTGGCGCCCGCCGGCTGGGGAAGCTACCTTTTCTGGCTGGAAAGCAGGGTGGACCTCTATGACCCCAACGTGGTGGCGGGGCTCTTTCTCTATCAGGACGATGACCGCGAAATCGATATCGAATTTTCCCGCTGGGGCGATCCGGATTATCCCTGCGGCAGCTACAGCGTCCAACCCTATTACCATCAGGGAAACAACCGCACTTTTGAAATGGCTCTGGAAGGCTCCTGGACCTCACACTCCTTCGACTGGCAGCCGGATTATATCGATTTTCAAAGCCTCCACGGGCACTACCATGAGCCCCCGAACCCCGGCTTCATCATCGACCAATGGCACTACACCGGAATGGATAACCCAGCCGAATCCGAAGATATGCTTCTGCACATCAATCTTTGGCTGATGAGCGGACTGGCTCCCAGCAATGCCAGCGAGGCGGAACTGATTGTGTCCCACCTGTTTGTGAACCCGGGAGTGGTGATCGCCCCGCCACAGCTGCGCATCAATCAGCTCAACCCACAGAGCCTGCTGCTGGGCTGGGACCCCGTGCCCAATGCGCTCACCTACAAGGTTTTCCAATCCGACATTCCGCTGGACCCCTCCGAACCCGGCTGGATTGAACTCACTTCCACAAGCCTCACCAGCCTTGAAGTAAGCGGACAGGCAGGCAAAAAGTTCTTTTACGTCCGTGCCATCAGGGAATAGCATTTTTATAAAACCACGATCGATCAAACCCAAAAAACAGGCTGCAAGCTGCCATTTCACTCGATATTCACTAAAGATTTCACAATAAAATTCCTTCCCGACCTTCGCGAAAAAGGAGGGATTGCAGAAATCACAAGGTAATTCTGATTTGCCGTTAAGGCTGATGGTGTCTGCCTTTCAGCCCCATGTCAACAGCCAAAACCATGGCCTGCCTGCATTCATCCCCACTGTTGAAAGTAATCAACAATTTTGTAATATCATTCAGTCTAAATCATGATATTGTTCTTGACATGATTTCTGATCGACCTTTATGTTGTATGTGCATGAGAACAAATTGTTGTTTTTCTCACAACCAAAAAAAAGAAAGGAGTTCACCATGAAAAAGGCTTTGTTTTTTTTGATTCTTTGCACCTTGTTTGGTGGCACACTCTTGGCAGACACTCCCATTAGTGGTGACATCGGAGATGGCCAAATCTGGAATTTGGCCGGGTCCCCCTATATCCTCAGTGGTGATGTGAGGCTTGGTTTTTGGCGCACACTCTCCATCGAGGCTGGGGTACAGGTAAAATTCAACCAGGGAGCTTCTCTTACCCTTGGGTCCTATGGTGGCGGCGGGCAGATCATTGCCGAGGGAACGAACGGCGCACCCATCATCTTCACAGCCAATTCCACCGATCCCAGCCCGGGTTTTTGGAACCGCATTTACTTCACTAATTGGAACAGCGATTCTGTGTTTGAGCATTGTGTTTTTGAGTATGGTGGTTCAACCCAGGGAATGATCACACTTGATGGTGGAAGCCCCCATTTCAACAACTGCGTTTTCACAAACAGCGCGAACTATGCCATCTTCGATCAAAACCAAAACGCCAAAAACCTCTACATATCCAACTGCGAATTCAGCGACAACCTCAAGACCATGTCGCTGTATGTGGACAATGTATCTTGTTTGGGTTCTGGCAACATCTATACGAACAACTCTGACGATCGCATCCATTGCCCTGGCGGCCCAGTGCAAAGAACCTCCACCTGGACGGCACAAACCACGCCCATTCTTTTTCTAGCAGACCTCAACGGTGGTTCCCAAAGTCCCATATTAACGATGCCCAACGGCAGCATCCTGGAATTTGTCCAGGGCGCACGCATCTTTCTGAATGGAGGGCTTGTCATCAAAGCCACAGGAACCACTTTTCGGGGGGAACAATCCAACCGCGGACACTGGAAAGGCTTTTATTTCAATTGGGATGCAGGCAACAGCATACTTTCCGGTTGCCTCATCCGCGATGCCGGATACGATAACTCCCCCGCTCTGAATTTCACGAACCCCACCAGCACTGTGACAGGATGCACCATCACATCTTGCTCTGGCACAGGCATATTTACAACCTATAATTGCGAACAAAACATATCCGCAAACATCATCAACGGGTGTGGCAGTTATCCGCTGTCAATTCTGGCTGAATACGTAAGGCTGCTGGGTGAAGCTAACGATTTTAGCGGCAACGATGTGGACATGGTGGAGGTTCGAAGCTCGACAGTGGTCAGCAGCGGAGTTTGGCGAAATCCGGGAGTGCCCTACTACTTTGGTTCGAATGTGGACATAGCCTATTCATCCCCGTTTCCCCACATCAAGATCATGCCCGGAACCGTGGTAAAACTTGGTCAAGGCGCCAGCATCATCATTGGTTCAGTTTATGGTCACGCCCAGGGTTCACTTGAAGCGGAAGGGGTCACTTTCACCCGCGTTTCTGAGTCTGCGCTTCCGGGCGGACTACTTTTCAATCATTATGTGGTCGATTCACAGTGCTTGTTCACAAACTGCGTATTTGAATATCTCAATTACAGTGGATATGATGCCGCCATATTAGTAAAGGGAAACGGCCCCAGTTTCAACAACTGTATTTTTCGCAACAACCCTGGTTCTGCCATTAGGGAAGATGCCGGCGGCAGATTCAAGGTCACAAACAGCTCTTTTGAAAATAACGGCGCCTATCCCATGACGTTATATTCCACAAACTTCGACGCCGTGGAGGGAACCGGCTGCAGCTATAGCGGAAACAACCCCAACCGGATACGTTTGACGGGTGGCACCTTGAGCGAAGCCAAGACCTATGTTTGGAGCAATCCCGGCGTAGCTTTGGAAATCACTGGCGACATCAAAGTTGCCGGAGCGGGTGGTAGCACCGCCATTTTGAAGCTAAATTCAGGGCTGGTGCTCCTTTTCTCACCAAACACAAGATTGACCATAGGTGATCACTACGGTTCTCCTGCCGGCATTCAGGCCGATGGAGCAAGCTTCAGCTCTCTGAGCGGTGCCGCGAACGGCTGGAACGGGCTCGAACTCATGCCTTCAAGCGTTCAAGGCTCCTATCTGCGCAATTGCCTGCTTGAATACGCAGGTGGCAACGGCAATATCTATTTGTATCGGTCCCAGGCATCCTACATCGACGGTTGCGTTATCCGTTACGGTGCAAAAGGCATTTTTATGACGGACGGGACTTCAACTCCAATCTCAAAATGCTATATCTACGGCAACGAACTGGGAATCTACTGCAACGGAAACGCCAATCCGGTAATTGGTGGACCTGAAGTGGGCGATGGAAACAGCATTTACGGAAACACAAGCTTTGGCGTGATAAACGATAGCGGGCTGATCATTGATGCCCGCAACAACTGGTGGGGCTTTTCCAGTGGTCCCTACCACAGCACAAATCCCAACGGTGAAGGCAACGCCGTTTCAAACAACATTCTTTTCGACCCCTGGCGCTCAAGCGACATCGGCGACGCACCTGCCGGGTTCAATCTGATTTCTCCGGCTAATGGCAGCATTGTTCAAACTCTCACGCCGCTTCTGGACTGGGAGGAAGCCATCGACCCCACACCCGGGGATCTGGTGGTTTACACCCTGGAAATGGCTTTGAATGCCAGTTTCAATCAAGGTTTGCACACTTGGAATGGCTTGAACCAGTCTTTCTTTCAGGTGCCGGCTTATGTTTTATCTGACGACACTCGCTATTTCTGGAGGGTCAAAGCCACCGACCTTGATGACCAGACCACTTCCTGCCTGCAAAGCCATTTCTGGTTTGATGTCGCTGTGCCGGAAGCGCCCCTCCCCTTCGGTTTGATTTCGCCCGCAAACAACGAAACTGTGCTCTTGACCAGCAACAAATTGCTTTGGCAGCCTTCCTTTGACCCCGACCCGGAAGATTATGTAAGCTATACCGTCTATTGGGATTTATCCGCCGGATTTGAGAACCCCGGCTCGCGCACGACTTCCGCATGCTACGCTTGGACAGACTTTTGCGCCCCCGGCAATTTATACTATTGGCGGGTTAAAGCCTTCGACAGCACAGGTTTGGAAACTTTCAGCCCCATTGGTCGCTTCTGGGTGCATCCGGATGCCAAACCGCGCCCACCTGTGGATTTTACGCTCACGCCTTTGGGGTTTGACCTCCTCGTTTCCTGGGATGAGGTTCCCGGAGCTGATTATTATGACCTCTACTATTCCCCGGAACCATATTCCGGATTCAACCTGCTGCAGGCAAACCTGGATCAAACTTGGTTTTTGCACCCGGGGGGAGCGATGGACAAACATGGCTTCTATTACGTTACGGCCCATGATGTTCGCTGATCCTTTATAACACATGGAGAATGTCCTTGTCCCCGGGAAACCGGGGATTTTTTTGCTGTCAAATCCGGAGGCAGGAACCCCTATCTCGCCACCGGGATCGGGGATGGATCACGCATTTCCCCAAGTTGCAGGATGGCGGATCATCTTTCCGCCCCCACAAAGGAGTGTGCACACAAAAAAACCTTGACCGCAAAAGCCAGGGCGCAAAACTTACTTGCAATGAGGTAACCCACCATGTTCCATCTTCCCACACGCATCTTTTTCGGCTCCGGCGCCCTGCAGGAAGCCTCGGACCACATCTTCAAGCTCGGCTCCAAAGCCCTGCTGGTAAGCGGCAAACGCAGCGCCAAAGCCAGCGGTGCGCTGGATGACGTCACCAAGCTTCTGAAGGGCTTTGCCATCCCCTTTGCCCACTTCGATCAGGTTCCCCAAAATCCCGACTTGGATACGATTATGGCAGGAGCCCAGCTTCTACGCCAAGAGCAGTGCGACTACGTGATCGCCATCGGCGGAGGCAGCCCCATCGACGCCGCCAAAGCCATGGCACTGGTGGCAGCCAACGCTTTGCAGCGCAGCCAGATCTATCGGATCGAACTTTTCAGAAACGCCCTGCCCCTGGTGGCGATTCCCACCACTTCCGGCACCGGCAGCGAGGTCACCCAATATTCCGTGCTCACCAATCCGGACACCGGCATCAAAGCCGGCTTCGGACACGATCTCGCCTTTCCGCGCCTGGCGATCTGCGACCCCGTTTACACCCACAGCCTGGATTGCGAAGTAAGCCTGAACACCGCTCTGGATGCGCTTTCCCACCTTTTGGAAGGCATCTATTCAAACAAACGCCAAGCCCTTGCCGATCCGCTCATCCACGCCGGCGCCAGGGATATCTTTGAAAACCTCAAAGCCGTTCTGCAAAACCCAGCGCATATCTCCGGCAGGGAAAAGCTGATGCGCGCCTCGCTCTATGGAGGCATCACCATTGCACAGGGCAGCACCACCCTGCAACACTCCCTGGGCTATCCGCTCACCTCAAAATTCGGCACGCCGCACGGGCTCAGCAACGCTCTGGTCATGCTCCCCGTGATGAAACTCTTTGCGCCCGCCAGAAAGGCCGAACTGGATGCGCTCTTTGCCGCCCTGAACATGGACATGGACGGATTTGCCGCCTGGCTCGAAAGCCTGAATTTGCCACCAGCTCCCGTGCTTGAGGATGAATTTATCGCCAAAAGCGTGCAGGAAGTTTTGGGCAGCCGAAACATGGCAAACAACCCCCTGGAAGTGAGCGCGGAGCAAATCCGGCGCATCTATCAGGAACTGCGGTAGAAAGCCTCCAAATCCTGTTGCAGCAGCTCTTCCAGGGCAATCCCCTCCCGCCAGTCCGAACCGGGGGGCGGATCCTTCGCGATCAAGCCGGAAAGCAGTTCCACCGCCGCCTTCACAGAGTTTTCCACGCCAAAGCCCTTGAGCAGACCGCCCAAAAGCAGCGCCGAAAAGCAATCCCCTGCTCCGGGATGGTGTCCGGCTCTGGCTTTGAAGGAATGGCAGTTCAGGCTGTGTTCGCGGGCGTGGTAGTGCATGGTGATCAGCGCATCCGGCTTTTCAGTGGGCACCGAAGTCACCACCACGTGCCCGGGTCCCATTTCCGCAATCCTCTGGCAGCGCTTTAGCATCATCTCCCGATCCACCCTCAGTTTCGGGTCTTCCCCGGTCAGCAAAGCCGCCTCGGTGTGGTTCGGGGTCACAATCTGCGCGTGGCGAATCAGTTCGCGCATGGCTTCCACGATCTGGGGGCCAAAGCAGTCATAAAGCCTGCCGTTATCGCCCATCACGGGATCTGTGAGCACCAGGGTTTCGGGTCCGCGCAGTTTTTGGGTCAGCTTCGACACCAGCTTCGCCTGCGCTGCCGATGCCAAAAACCCGCTGCAAATTCCGCTGAATTCCAGTCCCAGTTCCTGCCAATGCTCCGCAAAGCTTTCAAAATGTTCACTCAGGTCCACCCAGTGCGAACCCGGAAAGTCCGTATTTGCGGAAAGGATGGCAGTGGGCAGGGCGCAAACCCTGAGCCCCATGCGATACAGGATGGAGATGAAAACCATCATCGAAGTGTGTCCAAAGCTCGAAAGGTCGTGGATGGCGAGAACCTTTTTCCCGGAAGCGTGTGTCATTTTTCTTTTTTCCTTGTTTTGGCGTTGTTTGAAGAGGCGGCAGCGCCTGCCAAAGTTCATGAACCACAGTCCATTTTGCTCGCCCGCCCCTTTTGGTCAAGGCAAAAATGCAGCCGTCAAACAATTGCTTGACACAAAAACGCCTTATGAAGTCTTGACCAAACAAACCATTAAATTTGGGAGGATATCGTGAATATACCCGAAAATCTCTATTATAACGAAAGCCATGAATGGGTGCTGGTGGATGGCGATCTGGCCATCATCGGCATCACAGATTTTGCCCAAAGCGAACTGGGCGACATCGTCTATTTGGAACTGCCCGAAGCGGGTGCCAAAGTTTCTGCCGGCCAGCCCTGCGGCATCATCGAAGCCGTGAAATCCGCCGAAGACCTGATCAGCCCCCTCAGCGGAACCGTGGAAGAAAAAAACCAGGATGCCGAAGACAGCACCGAGATCATCAACGAATCACCATACGAAGACGGCTGGCTTTTCCGCATTCGCCTTTCAAACCTCGACGAACTGGAAAACCTGATGAGCGCCCTGGACTATCGACGTTTCATCGAATCCTAAAACCCTTGCTCACCAAAAACAAAAATTTTCTCATCATCCTGTCAGCACCTTCCGGAGGAGGCAAGACCACCATCCTCCAGGAGGTGCTGAAACTGCATCACGGGGTGGAATACTCCATTTCCTACACCACCCGCTCTCCCCGCGGTGAAGAAATCAACGGCAGGCACTACCACTTTGTTTCCGAAGAGGAATTCCTGGCGCGCAGGGATGCGGGGGATTTTTTGGAGACCGCCCTGGTCTTCGACCGCTGGTATGGCACCTCCCTCAGCTTCATCAAAAGCAGGCTGCAGGCGGGAAAACACGTGATCATGGACATCGACGTGCAGGGCGCGGCCCAGATCGACCCCGCTCTCGTGCCCTGTGTGAAGATCTTCATCCTGCCACCTTCCATGGAAATCTTGAGAGCAAGGCTTGTCAACCGCGGCACGGACGCCGCACAGGAGATCCAGAAAAGACTCAAAACCGCCAAAAAAGAACTTGAATACATCGTAGATTATGAATATTTGGTGGAAAATGACGACTTGGACCACGCCATCAAAGAGGTTTTGGCAATCATCCAAGCCGAAGAAAACAGGATCGGACGCTACCTGAACCCGGTGGCGGACTTCCTGCAAACGGAGAAATCAAATGATTGACGAAAAAATCGAAAACTTTTTGCAAAAAGCAGACCTGAACTACCTCTTTTGCCTGCTTTCCAAGCTGGAGGCAAACCGCCTGAGCCAGCTTCCCAGCTATGTGAGACAAAAGCTGGGGGAAAAGCTGGCCGTGGTGGCAATGGAACACGTGGCGGATAACGATATCCCGGACTATTTTGCCGAAATCGAAGAAGCCAACCGCCTGGCAGAGGAAGCAGCCTCTCCCTTCATGGACGACGAAGAAGAACTCGACGAAAACTATGACGAAGACGCTCTCGAGGAAGATATGGTCAGGGAAACCCTGCAGCGCCTTGGCGACGATGCAGACGACGAAGACTATCAACCCGGCGATTCATACGATTAAGGCAAAACCACGACACCCAACCCCAAAACCCGGCGTCCCGCAAGAGTGGCTCGCCAACATCTGGACATGATGCAAATGCTGGGGGTCAGGCATATTTTCATCAAGGAAGATCCCGCTGCCACCACCCTGCAACAGCTTGAACTGCAATGCGCCGCCTGCCAAAAATGTGCGCTGGCGCAAACCCGCACCCATATTGTTTTCGGAGAAGGTGACCCCCAGGCCAGAATCATGATCGTCGGCGAAGCCCCCGGCGCCGAGGAAGACAAACAGGGACGCCCCTTTGTGGGCGAAGCGGGCAAACTGCTGAACAACATGCTCAATGCCATCGGGATCGAACGCGGCGAAACCTTTATCTGCAACATCCTGAAATGCCGGCCTCCGGGAAATAGAGATCCCCAGCCGGCGGAGCGCGAAGCCTGCGTCCCCTATCTGCTCAAACAAATGGACATCATCAAACCCAGCATCATCCTCGTTCTGGGACTGGTGGCGGCTCAAACCCTGCTAAACACAAGGCAAAGCCTCGGCCAACTCCGTGAAGGCGAACATTTCATTCAAAAAATCCCCGCCCATGTGACCTACCACCCCGCAGCGCTTCTCAGAAATCCGAATTGGAAAAGACCAGCCTGGCAGGACCTGTAAAGATTCCGCGACCACTTCCGGGAAATGCACCCCATCCAAACAGATTAAAAACCTGCTGCAAAATTTGGCGAAGCTTTTCAGCCTCTAAATAGATCGAAACTTTTTTTTCACACGGGAAGCTTCCTTAACCGTTTTGAACAAGCTCAGTCTATAGGGACAAACGTTAATTTCCGCGAAACCTCAAAATACCGCCGTGATTCTGAAAAACTTACGCGCTTCAGTTCCAAGCTGATGAGACAGTCTGTCTGCCTCCAGTTCCAAGGGTTGCGATCCAAAATTCTTGGGTTCACTGGATTCATAAAGGCGGTAACCCTGCGCACCGGGAACTTCATCCCATTCCAAAAGCACGGTCCCGGCATTCCTGCTGATCCTGAGACTGGGAACGGGATACAGTCCCGCCAGCCGTGGTCCGCTCACATGATCCAAAAACAGGTTTGCGTTTCCCGTGCCCGAGCCTTTGAAAGCTTCAATACCCAGATACAGGTTTTGTCCCGCCAAAGAACTTAAATCAACGCTAACATGTTGCCACTGATAAAGTTCCACGCTCAGGGGATCTCCCAGTTCCACCCAATTCTCGGCATCGGAGGAGTATTTGATTTGCAGTTTGGTTTCTGGTGTGCTTTGGGATTGAATAAATAATTCCAAAGGTTCGTTGCCATCGATATACAGCAGTGGAGTATAAAGCATTTTTCTGGTGGTATCGCCCAAACTGCTGGCCATGGCATACTTTGTTCCATGGTATGGATACTTGTCTGACGAGTTCCAGATTTCAAAGTTGCCCCATCCTGCCGGCGGAACGCTTCCTTCAAAGCTTTCCACCAAAGCATCTGCTCCCGGTGTGCGTAAAGTCCACACTGGCACGGCATCCGGAGTACCGCTTATGTTTGAGGGAACAATCTTCCAATAATAGCTGCTGCCCGGTTCCGTGTCTGGCTGGAAATATGTGTGGCTCTGATTCGAGCTCACCAAGGGCGGTGGATTTTGGCTGCCAAAATATACGTCATAGCCGCTTGGGCAGCCACCTCCGCTTTTCCAGGTGAGCTTTGAACCCTGGAAAAAAGCACTTCCGTCCACAGGATATATTGGCAGAGCCGCCTCCGGCTTCATGGGTGTAATCAGTTGTAATATTGGACGTTTCTTCGTTTTTGTACCAGCGGCAGTTGGAAAAGCGCTTGAGCTTTTACCAGAAGCGCAAACATCTCTGCCTGCATCAGGAATGTAGCTGTCATATTTTGGATTGTTGTTTACGGATGCACCGGAATGGTTTTTCCACAATATTTCAAGATTCTGCGTGCCATCCCAAGTGAAGGGCTGATCGAAAGTTAGCTGTTGCCAGTCCTTGCCATGCATAAAGACCGAGCCTGAGAACACAAGTGTCGCATTGGTGCTGTCTGGATATTCATTATTATTCGGGTAGCTGTCAAAGCTAACATGTCTCAAGAAAATTCTCTGACTTCGAAATTCGTTATAGCGAACTGGTTCGTAGATGGAAAAACCGATGCCACTGATGAGCGTTTCCCCCACCAGCCCTGCTGTTTGCAGTTCAGCCGCCGTCACCAGCATTTTACTCCAACTGTAATTGCTTCCCAAGTGTATGGGTGCATTATCCTGATTATTAACAGCCGTACCTATCTGAAACACTTCAGCCATTAGCATTTGTCCTGCCAAAATCAAAGCCAGCAATAACAAGCTCCTTTTCATGCTTTGCTCCTTTTACCTTTTTCAAAATTATCGCCATTTACGTTGAATGACAAAAATGCTTTTGGGAAAAATTGAAAAAATTGTCAAGAAAAATCGGCCTCAGCAGATCAAAACAAGACTGCCATGAAGATCCGGAAGCACAAATAAGACAAAAGGCATCCCGAGGCAGGCTTGCCTTGATGCCATTCAAGCTTTAGCGTCTGGACGCCTGATCTCAGGCACCCCGATGGCTTTCAGCAAATTACAGGCTGGGATCGCCCTCCACGGCGCGAAACAGGGTCACATCCCTGGTGAAGCGCATCAGGGTATCCGCCACCATCACAAAATAGCTGCCCGGGTGCAGGCTGGTTTGCATCAGATAATACTGCTCCCAGGGGTGGAAGCTGATTTTAATGTGGCTTTTGTCCACCAAGTCCAGATCGATGTCACAAACTGCTCTGCCGAGTTCATTTTGAGCAGGGGCTTCGTCTTCCGCCAGCATGGTGTGGGCGCTCATATTTGCCAGGCTGTTCAGGATTTTGCCCATGGTTTGATTTCCGGGGGGAATTTCAAATTCCTCCTTTTGATCCTTGTAATGCCAAACCCCTCCATCGCGGAGCAAATCATAGCTGCCCTTTTCATGGCGAACCTTGATGGCAAGCAGTTCATCCCAATTTACGCTGACCACATGGGGCGAGCGCCAGGCGTCGAACTGAGGTCTGTAAAAAGCCAGCACTTTGCGGCGGATTTGGTAGATATTGCTGTCGCCTTGAAAGCAAAAATAGTCGTAGGGATTGCCCGGATCGCCAAACCAAACCTCTTTCAGAAGCTTGCCTTTGCTGTTGAAAGCCTTGACCCGCAGGGCGTTTTCCCGGGTGAGGCGATATTCCTCCAAGGCTTCCCCGCCGGAAGCCACAGGTTTGGGAGAATAGTGGCGAAAGATCACTTCCTGCAGAAAAAGCTGGAATTGGTCTTCCTTCACATTCCATTTCGCCGGCTTGGTGATCATCCAGCGCGCCTGCTGTTTTTCAAAAGTGATGCTGGTGTCGCGGTCTGCAATCTCGATTTTGGCAACCGCCGTGCTGTCCGCAGTGAAAATGGGTTTGAGCACCTCTTTGCTGTTTTTGGCAAACTTGAAAATAATCACCGCTGCCAAGAGCAGAAAAAACACCACCAAGAGGATGACTTTATCTTTTTTCATGATCGTTCCCTGGCTTTGCCCATGCTGATGAGTCCGACGAACGCCAAAAGCAGCAGCGGCAACACGATGGCGCTGAGCTTGAAGATGCTGCCCAGACGGCTCATTTCCCTGGCTGGATCCGCCACCTGGCGTCCGCGCTTGTTCAGATACACATCCGCTCCCAGGCGGTTGTAGCTGCTGCGGAAGGAACGCAGCTTCACCATGTCGTTTCTGCCCAAAAGGTGGTCGACCGCGTTCAAAATGATATAAGCTCCGCCGCTGCCAAATTCCAGATTGAAGTCGCTGTCGGCAAACAGGATGATCCTGGAGCTGTCTGAGGAGGCGTGAAAAGTGCTGTCGGTGAGCGCATGATTGAAATAGCTCTTGAAGGGTCCGCTGAATTCCGCCGCCACGGGGATGGGGGGCATTTCCAAGCTGCCGGGCTCCAGCGCGGTTTTGACTGCTTCATCCAGGTTGAACCAAGGTCCCAGCAGAATGTTGGATTTTCCCGAAGTTTGCAAAACGGGCTCCATGTTCAGCTTCGTGCCCGGCATCAACGCCAGTTCTGAAGCCAGGTTCATCACGATGTTTTCAAAGCCGCTGGTGTAGGGGATTCTTGCCACAGGCTGCAAATGCGGGAAAAAGGGATAGGGAATCTGTCCGCCCTGTCCGGGCAGCATGCCAATTTCGCAATCCTGGTCCAAAACGATGTTTGGCTTGATGAGGATGCCATAGTGTTCCAGCATTTTGAAGAGGCTGCTGTAGATTTCCACCACCGCGGTTCCCTGCTGGACATAGCTCACCAGAGCGCGATCCTGCAGCATGACGACCTTGCCGCCAGCCATGATGTATTGATCCAGATGGTAGAGCTGCAGGGTGGAAAGTGAATCCACCACCCCCAGGCAAAGCATCACGGGACTTTGCTTGGGCGCGGTCAGCAGATTGGTGTGTTGCACCTCATAGTTTTCCTCCAGTTCCAAAAAGAAGGTGGCAAGCTGGTCCGGATAGATGGAATATTGGCTCAGCAAAGCCAGCGAATCAGCAAAAACGGTGAGTTCAGGCAGTTTGCTGCGCTGAAGTTTGTTGATCTGTTTCACAAGCTGATATTCCAGCATTTGCTCCATGCCGGGGCGCAGGGTCATGGCAGCGGATTTTCCCATGCCTTCAAAGCCAATTCCAAACACGATGTTCTTGCTCACCATCCTGTCTTTTTCAAAAATGGTGAGCGGAATCTGCGGAATGTTATATTGCATGGCTTCGTCCGCCAGTTCTTCCGGGTCGCTGGCGCGGGCATATTCAAATTTCAGCTTGCCGCGGGAAACGTTTTGAAACTCCTGCAGCATATCTTTCAGGGTGCGGTTCAGCGTGCCAAATTCTCCCGGCAGTTCCGCAGAGGCAAAGACCTTCACCACGACCCTGTCTTCCAGTTCACGCAGGGTCTTTTTTGTGATGCGGCTCAGGGAGTGGGAGCGATGACGGCTGGCGTCCAAACGCAAAAACAGGAAGCCGCTCAAAATCAGGATCAGCACTGCGATGAGGATTTTGATGGCATAGGTTCCGTAAATCTGGTTGCGTGTGTTCATCTTATTTCTCCTGCCTCAAGTTTTCGGCTTGCAGCCTCAACTGTGCCAAAAGGACAAAGATGAAGCTTACCGCGGCGAACCACAACAGGTCGCGGGTGTCGATCACGCCTTTCACAAAGCTGTTCAGATGGTAGTCGAAACCCAGATATTCGATCACGGAAAAAAGCCTAAGCGGAATCAAATCTCCCAGATGGCCCAAAAGAAACAGGAAGCCGGAGATGGCAAGGGCGGTGATGAAGCCGATCACCTGGTTATCCGTGAGGCTGCTGGCAAAGATGCCGATGCCCACAAGAGCCGCGGCAGAGCAGAGCAGGCCCAGATAGCCGGTGAAAACCGCACCCAGATCCATGCCCACGCCAAAAACCGCCACCAAAACCGGAAAGACCAGCGTATAAACCAAAACGGTTGCCACTTGCAGCCAAACCGAGAGGAACTTTCCCCACACGATGTGGCTGAGCTTGAGGGGCAGGGTGGAAACAAGCTCCAAAGTGCCGTTGGCGCGTTCACGGGCGATGCTGCCCATGGTGAGCGCGGGGATGAAAAACAGAAACAGGATCTGCATTTTGGAAAAGATGTCCCGCAGGTCGGCAACCTGCAGCTTCAATGCGGTCAAAGCAAACCAGACGCCTGAAGCCAAAAGGAAAACCCCGAAAATGATGTAGGTTCCAAAGCTGCGCAGGGAAAGCGAATATTCTTTTTTGGCGATGGTGAGGGCGGGGTTCATTGTTCATCCTTGTTATTGTTGTTGTTTGGCAGGCCGGGATCGGATTCCGGGCAGGTGAGGTCGCCATCGATGGGATGCAGTTCCGCCACCAGCTTTTGCACGCCGTCGGATTCAAAGGGAATCTGCTCCTGAGCTTCCTCCGCCGCTTCCTGTGAGGTGAGCTCGTGGAAGATGCTTTCCAAGCTTTGCTTTTCCTGATAGATGCTCACAAGCTGCCAGCCTTTTTCCAAGACAAAGGCGGTGAGTTCCCTGCGGATATCCTGTTCCGGAGGGCTTAAAAAGCGAAAACGATGAATGGCACCGCTTTGTTCCACCGATTCCAGGCTCACGCCTTCTTTTTGCTCCAGCCAAAGGGAAAAATCGGGCTCCTGAGCTTCCAGCTCAATGATCACGCGGTTCAGCCCGGAGATGTGGGCGCCCAGGTTTTCGATGCTGTCGTCCACAATTATGCGACCCTTGTTGATGATGATCACGCGTGAACACAGGGCTTGCACTTCCTGCATGATGTGGCTGGAAAGCAGCACGGTTTTTTCCTTGCCCAGCTGGCGGATCAGTTCCCTGATCTCGATGATCTGGTTTGGATCCAAGCCGCCTGTGGGCTCGTCCAGGATCAAAACCTCAGGATCATGCAGGATGGCTTGAGCCAAACCCGTGCGCTGGCGATAGCCCTTGGAAAGCGTGGAAATGCGCTGCTTCCAGACGCCATCCAAGCCACAGGCGGCTCGCACAAATTCCAGGCGCTCATCCAAAAACGCCGGGTTCATGCGCCGCAACTCGCCAAAATAGCGCAAAAACTCGCCCACCGCCATTTCGCCGTAAAGGGGATTGTTTTCAGGCAAATAGCCAATGCGTGCGCTGGCGGCGAGAGGGTCGGCAAAAATGCTTTTCCCGCCCAGAGAGATGGCACCTTCATCAGGCTGCAGCCATCCCACCATCATGCGCATCGTGGTGGTTTTGCCAGCGCCGTTGGGACCCAAAAAGCCAACGATCTCGCCTCCTGAAACGGAGAAGCTGACCTTGTTCACGGCTTTTATGGCGCCAAAACTGCGCGACAGATTTTGTATTTCAAGCATAAAACTTCCTGGCACATCCGAAATTTCACCACTTTCCAAGGCTGTGGCAAGCCGGATGTATAAATTCCACAAAATCTTGAGACAGTCTTGATGTCAACTTAAAAAGGCAAAATCATGCGCTTCAGTTTGTGTAAATGCGGAAAATTGCTTCTGCTGTTTGCCATTTCAGCCTTGCGGACAAATAATTTCGTTAAACTGGCTTAAAAATTGTATGTTGAAAGATGTCGTTTTTTTTTCGGCACAGCTTTATACAAGATCAAAACCATGTTTACCAAAGGGAAAGGAGATCTCCCATGAAACGTAACTTTGTTTTTTTTGTGATGCTGATTCTTGGAATCGGCTTTTGTGCAAATATCTATGCGCAAATTGATATCACCGTGGGTGATGGAACATCCGTGAATAACACCACCGGGGCTCCCGCACCTTACGGAACTTGGCACAAGGCTTTCCGACAGCAGTTTTTGATCCTGGCTTCGGAACTGGAGAACCTGGGAGGAGGAGCTGGAAACATCAATTCCATTGCCTTCAATGTTCAGGCTTTGAACAATTGCACTCCCATGACAAATTTCACCATTCGCATGAAACAAACCACCCAGACGGCTTTATCCTCCTCTTTTGAAGATGGCAACTATCAAACTGTTTTCTTTCAAGATGGCTTTATGCCTGAGCTCGGCTGGAACGTTCACAACTTCACAAGTCCCTTCGAGTGGGACGGCGGCTCGAACATCCTGGTGGATATCTTTACCCACGTGATTCCGGGTTCCTACGCTCAAAATGCTGCCGTGTATTATAGCACAACAACATTCAACAGCAGCCTGCGCTTCCAAAGTGACTCGGCAAATGGAGACACAGGAACCACCGGCACCGCGTCCATGAACCGTTCCAACATCCGCTTCAACATGCAGCCTGTGGATATCACCCAGCCGCCCAACCCCGCAATCCTGGTTTCTCCGCAAAACGGCGCTGCAAACCAATTGGTGGCCACAACATTGAATTGGTCGAGCGGAGGCGGCCTTCCTCAGGGATATAAGGTTCATTTTGGCACGGTAAACCCGCCGCCCTTTATTGTGGAAACGAACGGAACATCCCATGCTCCCGATCTTGATGTAAACACCACATACTACTGGCAGATCGTGCCTTTCAACGATATGGGCGATGCTTCAAACTGCCCCGTGTGGAGTTTCAGCACCGGCGGACCCGTGATAAATATGGCAAACGGGCAGCTCAGCATTCCGGACGGCATGACCTATGCCTTCTACGATTCCGGCGGTCCAGACAATAATTATGGCTTGAGCGAAAACCTGACCTTCACATTCAATGCGCAAACCCCAAGCTCCATCATCCACGTGATTTTCCACGAATTTCAGTTGGAAAACAACTATGACCGGCTGCGAATTTACGATGGGCCAAACAGTTCCGCTCCCCCAATCGGACCTGCTGACGGCTACACCGGCACAAATATGCCGCCCGAAATCCTGGGTTCAAACTCAATGACCTTTGCTTTCACTTCCGATGCCTCGGTTATTTATTTTGGCTGGTCCGCATCTGTGAGCGCCGTAAATTTGGAACACGATCTTGGCGCCATTTCGCTTTCTGGAAACACTACACCAACCGCCGGCATGGCAAACACTTATGTGATTGGCATCAAAAACAACGGAGCCAACACGGAAAGCAACTACACCGTCAAGCTGGTGAGCGAACAAGCTGGAGAGCTGGTATCGGTTCCCGGCACCAGCATTGCACCGCAGGAAACCATCTATCTTAATCTGGTTTGGACACCCTCCACACCAGGCGGCCACACGATCTATGGCGAAGTGGTTTTGCCTGGTGACGGCATTGCCACAAACAACCAAACCGCACGTCTGAACGTGGCAGTGCAGCCTGAAGGACTGCAAGCGGTCACCATTGGCGAAGGGAACGAAACCGACCGCATGCCAATGGATTTCTTTTGGAAAAACTCCATCTTTGAAACCCTGATCTATGCGGACGAACTGGGCTTTGTGAGCGGAACCATCACTTCCCTGGCATTTTACAACAACTTTGTAACCAACATGCCAAACGGCGCCACCAAAATCTGGCTGGGAAGCACTGGACAAACGGATCTCACCGGCGGCTGGATACCGTCCACCCAGCTCCAACTGGTTTTCGACGGAACCGTGCAATATCCCTCCGGCGCAAACACCATCACCATACCATTGCAAACCCCATATTTCCACACTCCCGGAAACCTGGTGATCATGGTCTTGCGCCCCATGGACGCAAGCTATTATTCCTCCTCAGACAACTTCCTCTGCCAAACCGGAACCCAACTGAGAACGCTTAAACTTCAAGCAGACAGCACGACTTACGATCCAGCCGGGCCTCCTGCCGCCACAGCCGTGGCCAGGTTCCCCAAAACCACGATCTTCTACTCAAGTGAACCAATCGATAACGATCTGGGGGCCATAAACATCACTGGAAACCAAACCCCCAGCGTGGGAGCCGCTTCAAACTATACTGTAAGCATCAAAAACTATGGCAGCAACACCCAAAACGATTATCAGGTCAAGCTTTTCAAGGAAGGAGATATCCTGCTCAACACCGTGGCTGGCCCCAGCATCCAATCCCTGGAAACTTTGCAGGTTTCCGTCCCCTGGGTGCCCAGCGCTACAGAAAGCACCTATCTCTATGCCACTGTCGAACTTGTCGGGGATGAAATTGAGCAAAACAACCGCACCCGAAACCTGAACGTGGAGGTTTTGTCAGCCGGAACCACCTATATCTCCATCGGGGATGGAACCACTGTGAACACCACAACAGGCTCTCCAACACCGTATGGAACCTGGTACAGAAGCTTCCGCCAGCAATATCTTTGGACTGCAGCTGAACTGCAGGATGCTGGAGCAAACACCGGGTTCATCACCGCCATCGCCTTCAACGTGCAGGCTTTGAATAACTGCTCGCCTATGACGAACTTCACCATCCGCATCAAAGAAACCGACCAGACCGCACTTTCCACCAGCTTCGAGGCTGGAGCTTACACCACAGTTTGGAATCAGGATGAATTCCTCCCCTCCACGGGCTGGAACGTTCACAGTTTCGATGAAATGTATCACTGGGACGGTGAATCCAACCTTTTGATCGATGTTTTCTGCGATGTGATACCAGGCAGCTATTCCCAAAACGCCTCCGTGTATTACACCCCAACAGCGGTCAACACCGCCCTTCGCGCTCAAAGCGACACCCAAAACAGTTCTGAAACCGCCACCGGAACCCTTTCTCCCAACCGTGCCAATCTGCGTTTGGGCATGATTTTGGTGGGCATGGCTTCCTTGAGCGGAACCGTGACCGGACCGGGCGGGACACCGCTTCCAGGTGTTCAGATCCAGTTTGTGGGCGGCGGACACAGCGCTGTCACAAACGCCCAGGGACAGTATTCCATCCAAAACATCATGCCCGGAGACTACAGCGTCAGCTTCAGCAAGCACGGGTATCAGACCCAGACCCAAAACATCAGCTTGGACGAGGATGAAGACGCCACTCTGAACGTTTCACTGCCCACCCTGCCCATGGTGAATGTGACCGGAACCGTGATTGCCAGCGATACCCAGACCGGAATTGCGGGAGCCTCCATCCAGCTTTCCGGCTATGACAACTACAGCGCAAACAGCACCGCCACCGGAAGCTTCAACATTCCAAACGTTTATGCCAACAACACTTACGACTATGTGATCATGGCACCCGGCTACAGCAATTCGTTGGGCAGCATCACCATCGGTTCCGCAAACCACGATATGGGAACCATCACCTTAAGCGAAATTGCCTATGCTCCCCACTCCTTGCAGGCAACTGTGAATGTGACCGGAACCGCTGTGGACCTGAGCTGGACCGCTCCGGATCCAAACGCCATCCAGATCAGCGAAAGCTTTGAAGACCCAAGCTTCCCGCCCTCAGGCTGGAGCCAGGAGATCACAAACACCGGCGGACCGAACGGCCAGGGCGTTTATTACAGCTTCTGCCGCGTGGGAACTGTCCAGCTTAGCGGCCCAGCAGCCACACCCACAGAGGGCAGCTATCAAACCGGGCTGTTCTGGGATTCCACCCATCAGGATGAATGGCTGATCACACCAAGCTTCAACTGCCCTCCCGGCGGATATTTGCGCTTTGACTCCTACGTGTTTTTGGGCTCGGTGAACCAGGATCACTACTATGTGAAAATCAGCACAGACGGCGGCAACAACTGGACGGAGCTTTGGGACGCATCAGCCCAAACCGGCGGCTGGAACTACTATTCCTCGCCCATCACCGTGGATCTGGAAAACTATGGCGGAATGCAGGTGCAGCTTGCCTTCCACGCTTTGGATGGACCGGATCAGGAAGGAATGTGGTATGTTTGGTTCATAGACAACATCTACATCGGAAACCTCAGGACCGAGCACAGCCCCGTTGTGAACATCCGTTTCAATGATGAAGACCTCACCCGCCGCTCAGATTCCAAGGCTCAAACCCAAGCTTCCGGCTTTGCAGCCACGCCCCTGCATCCCTCACGCGCACAGCATCTTGGATTTTCCAGAAATGAACCCAGCCTGCCGCAGGCACAGCAGGGACGCCAGACCACTCAGCGCTCTTTGGTGGGCTACAAGCTCTGGCGCTTCAGCCCCGGCCAGGAAAGCAATGAATCAGCCTGGACCAGCCTCACTCCGGAAATCATCAATGAACCGCTGTTCACGGATTCAGGCTGGCAAACCCTGCCCAACGCTGAATATCGCTGGGCGGTGAAAGCCATTTATACAAACGGTGTAAGCTCTGTTCCGTCGTTTTCAAACATCCTGGAAAAAGCCGAGGAAATCGGACTGATCGCCGGAGTGGTGCGTCGCATGAATAATGCGCCCGTCCAAGGTGCCACAGTCAGCGTGGGAGCTGTTTCCGCCACCACCAACGCCGCCGGAGCATATTCGCTGATCCTGCCCATCGGGACTTATAATGTAACCTGCACCGCCAGCGGCTACCAAAGCCAAACTGCAAACGACGTTACTGTGAGCCCGAACCAGACCACCACTCTGAACTTCTATCTGGATTCAGTTTCCAACGAAGACGAACTCATCCCCGTGGCGGCCACGGAACTTCTGGGCAACTATCCCAACCCCTTCAACCCGGAAACCCTGATCAGCTATAGCCTCAAAGACGCCACACCCGTGCGATTGGAAATCTACAACTCCAAGGGTCAAAGAATCCGTGTGCTGGTGGATGAAACCCAGGCTTCAGGTTGGTACCGCGCCCTCTGGAACGGACGTGACGACCATGGAAAGCCCGTCTCCAGTGGAATTTATATGTATCGCATGAGCGCCGGCAGTTACTCTGCTTCACGCAAGATGGTGCTGCTGCAATAAGATCATAAATCAGGATAATGTGAAAGCCCCGGAAATTCCGGGGCTTTTTTGAAGATGAAGTTTTTTGATGGAGCAGGAATACGGGAACAAGGTCTAGGGAATCAGGTCAGCCGGTTTGGAAGCCTGCAAGCTGTAAAAGCCATAAAGGAAAGACCAGATTAATAGCCAAAGCCCAATTAAAAATGTGCTCTAACAACTCGAAGGGCCCCATTGTATTTACCGTCCGGGTAGTTGAAAAGGCGGGATGATACCCGACAATCGCTGTCGCAAAGACCATGGCCACCGCCACGAAGTGAGCGGAAAGTCCCTGTATTGGGTCCTTTCGGGTGGTGGGTTGGGCTAATCTCATAATAAAAACCCTCATGCCAATCCCAGCACCATTCCCAACCATTACCACTCATATCGTAGATACCAAGTTCGTTGGGCTTTTTGGAGCCTACTTCGTGTGTCTGATCTCCAGAATTTTCTGCATACCACGCTACAGCATCTATGTTATTTGATCCAGAAAATTCATATCCTCTGCTTTTCAAGCCGCCTCGAGCAGCATATTCCCACTCCGCTTCCGTGGGCAATCTGTACCCATTGGCATTCCAATCGCAGGTGATGCTGCTGCCGCTGCCGCTGTAACAGGGAGTAAAGCCTTCATTGATGCTTAGTTTATTACAAAACTCAACCGCATCGTACCAAGTTACATTGATAACCGGAAGATTGTCATTTTTCCGATTTGAAGGGTTGTTATTCATCACTTCTTTCCATTCTTTCTGGGTAAGCTCATATTTCCCAATCCAAAAAGAAGAGATTGTGACCTTGTGGATCGGTTTTTCGCTTAGAGGTAAGCTATTAGAACCCATTTGGAAGTTCCCACCTTCCACAAATACCATTTCAAGCGCAATCTTTGGTTCCTGTTCATATTTTTCTAAAACTTGCTCCTCTTCACTCGCTTCTACAATTTCTTCCTCTTTATTCTGTTCTTCCTTATTACCAAGATTCCAACTAACAAAAATAAGAATCGCGAGAAACGCAATCAGAAGTATGGCTTTGGTTAAAATTCCCTTTTTCTTTAGTGGAAGATTTTCTTCTTCGTTGTAACCCTCATTTTCAATCGTCTTTTCAGGACTTTCTGTTAATTTCTGTTTTTCTGGTAGCATATCAGTTAGAAGTTCTGATAATGACAGACGTTCTTCTTTATCTTTCTTGGTAAGCCCGATAAACAGGTGAAGGCTTTCTTCCCCGATATGTGGATAGATGTCCCTGGGATCTGGGAGTTCATTTTGTACAATGTTCACCCGAATATCAAAGTCGCTGGAGTTTTTTTCATCAAAAGGCGGCATGCCGGTGAGCATTTCGTACAGGGTCACTCCCAGGGAGTAGATATCGCTTTTTTCGTCAACGTGTTTGCTGTCGCGAATTTGCTCCGGACTCATATAGACCAAAGTGCCCATCTGGCTGCCCGTTTTAGTTAATCCCGGACTTTCGGTCATGCGGGCAATGCCAAAGTCCATCACCTTCACGTTATCGTTTGCATCCAGCAGGATGTTAGAAGGCTTAACATCGCGGTGGATAATGCCTTTGCTGTGGGCGTAAGAAAGCGCTTCCGCAATTTGCTTCAGGATATTCAGCGCTCGCTTTTCAGGGATGGGACCAATTTTCCGGCTTAATTCTCTAAGGCTGCCACCTTCCACATATTCCATCACCAAACAAAAACGCCCCTCTTCTTCAAAATAACTGTGCAGTTGAACGATATTGGGGTGGCTTAGCGAAGCCATGATCCGGGCTTCCTGCTCGAAACGCTGGCGAAAGGAAGGATCGTAGGAACGCTTGCTGGACATGGTTTTAAGTGCAAAAAGCCGATCCAGATTGTCCCGCACGAGATACACCTCGCTCATCCCGCCGGCTCCGATTTGCCTTATAATCGTAAAAATCCCAAGCTTCATGCCTGCTGTCAATTCCATATCAATGCCTTTTGTTTGTTACATTTTATTCAAGCTTTGTAATCCATGATTTTTTGTCAAGCTTTTTCCTTTTTCCGAGACGTAAAATTGGGGTTCATAAACCTTTGGCCATCTCCCAAAACATGTTCAAAAATTAAGGGGAAACCCTGCAAGCACGGAAGCCAATATCGCTGTAGCTGCTCGTGGCATCATTGAGGCCCCGATACGAAACGGTGCAGTAGCCGGCACTGGCGTCCCAGCAACCACCGCGTAGCACACGGTCGGAATCGCCCGTAGCGCCATGCGGATTGGTCTGCACGCCACTGGGGTAAGAACCATAGAGGTCCCAACACCATTCAAAGACGTTACCGCTCATATCGTGAATACCCAGTTTGTTAGGATTCTTGCCGCCCACTTCATGCGTCCGCCTTCCGGAATTTCCACTATGCCACGCCACTGTGTTGATCTTATCAGATCCAGAATACTTGTAACCTTTGCTTTTCGAGCCTCCCCGAGCGGCATACTCCCATTCCGCTTCTGTGGGCAGTCTGTAGCCGTTCGCGTTCCAGTCACAAGTTATATTGCTTCCACTGCCGCTGTAACAGGGAGTCAATCCCTCCCGGATGCTGCGTTCATTACAATATTCAACCGCGTCATACCAGCTTATGTTTTCAACAGGTAAGGTTTCGCCTTTCCGCTCTGATGGATTATATTCCATCACCTCCATCCATTCCTTCTGGGTCACCTCATATTTACCAATCCAGAATGAAGAAACGGTAACTTTATGAATCGGTTCTGCATAATCATCACCGTCATTGGAGCCCATTTGGAAACTTCCACCTTCCACCAATATCATTTCAGGTGTATTCCCTGTTTTTTGCTTATTTTTATGAAACATGATCCCGGCACCAACAATTAGAATCGCCAGGACAACAACCAAGGCCATGATTTTACCTAAAGATGACGCTTTCCTTTGAGATGGATTTTCAGCTTCGTGGTTACTTATCTCTTCAATCGTCGCTTCCTGGCTTTCCAAAAATCCCAGTGTGTTCGGCTGCTGACCAGCCAGAAATTCTGATAAGGACAGTCGCTCTTCCTTGTTTTTGCGGGTGAAGCCATCCAGCAGACGCATACTATGCTCCCCGATATGTGGATAGACCTTTCTGGGATCGGGAAGTTCTTTATAGACGATGCTTTCCCGGATTTCGAAATCGTTGGAATCGCTTTCGTTATAAGGCGGCTTGCCTGTGAGCATTTCGTAGAAGCTGACGCCCAGGGAATAGACGTCCGTTTTCTCATCAACGTTTTTGCTGTCTCGAATTTGCTCCGGGCTCATATAGACCAAAGTGCCCATCTGGCTGCCGGTTTGCGTGAGCCCCGGTCCTTCCGTCATGCGGGCGATGCCAAAATCCATCACCTTCACGTTATCGTTTGCATCCAGCAGGATGTTGGAAGGCTTCACATCGCGATGGATGATTCCCCGTCTGTGAGCATAAGACAGCGCTTCCGCCATCTGCCTCAAGATCTTCAATGCCCGTTTTTCCGGGATGGGGCCTATTTTCCGGCTCAGCTCTTTCAGGCTTTGCCCTTCCACATATTCCATCACCAGACAATACTTCCCATCTTCTTCAAAATAACTGTGCAGTTGAACAATGTTGGGATGGCTCAGCGAAGCCATGATCCTGGCTTCCTGCTCGAAACGCTGGCGAAAGGAAGGATCATAGGAAAGCTTGCTGGACATGGTTTTAAGTGCAAAAAGCCGATCCAGATTGTCTTTTACGAGATACACCTCGCTCATCCCGCCAGTTCCGATCTGCCTGATAATCGTGAAAATGCCCAGTTTGGTGCCTTCGGTCAGTTCCATATCGCTCTCTTAATTTGTTTCATGTTTTCAAACTTTGCAAACTTGGTTTTCCAGTCAAGTTTTTTATTCCAACTCAATTATGGAGGGTGAAAACCGGCTGGAAGTCAACCTGTTTCAGGACGAGTCTTCCTTTGCCGAAAGCGTTAATCAAGTGATCATCAAGCCTTAATCAAGCGTTAATTATTAAGACTTGATTAAGGCTTGATTAAGAAGTGACTGACACCCTGAAACATGATGCCGAATAGAAAGTCTCTTCCACAATATTTGAACATGAGCCTTGGTTTTTTGTTTGGATATCTTTAGCTCAGTTGCGCAGCAGCAAGACCTTTTTCACAAGCTTTGTGCCCGCGCAATCCAAGCCGAGGAAATATATGCCAGGTGCGCACAAAGAGCCACGGTCGTCTCTGCCGTCCCAAATTTTGGAAAAAGTTCCCGGCTCGCTCTGGGCGCTGAGCAATTCTCTTACAAGCTGACCTTTGGCGTTAAAAATCCTCAATTTAACCGGGCTGGCGGAGTTGATGTCAAATTTTATCATGGTCTTGTGGGAAAAAGGATTGGGAAAGTTTTCCAGGCTGAGGGTCAGCGGCGGTGTTTCAGGTTCAAATTCTCCAGGTAAGTTCATTTTGGTCATCCTGGTATTGCTTTCCAGATATACTTCCTCGGGACCGGGCTGGTAAACCGCTGCCACCCTGAATTCATACCAGGTGTCGGGATCCAGATCCCAAAGCCACAGGCTGCGGCTATTTCCCGGAACCTGGGTGCTAATCCATTGCGCAGCAGTGTCTTCATAGGCTTTGTATTGCAGTTCGAAATGGGCTGGATCCGTGTAGGAATGCCAATGCAGCCTGGCAGCCTGATTGTCCACAAATTCAAGTTCTTTTAAATACGGAATGCAGCTTAAGCCGCTGTTGGGGTCAATTTCCATTCCCGAAGCGATGAAATTGTCGATGCGTTGGGCGATTTCGCGCATTTCCTGGTGCCCCTCTCCCACAAAATAGACGCTGTAATAGGTGAGGCTGTCTCCCGGAGCCAGGTTCAGTCTGCCTGCTGGATCCGGATTCTGAACGCTGGGCTGGCTGCCGTGGATGACATTTAAAAAACGGGTGTCACAGTTATAAGGCTGTTCCTGCACCGGGATGTTCGCATCCTGGCTTCTGAGGGGGAAAAGCGTATTGGGTCTGGGGTTGCGCCCCGTCATCAGCCAATATTTTTCGTTGGCGGTTTGCCTGTTGGTTTGAGCCAGAGCTCTGGGATCATTATCATTGGGTCCAAGTTCTAAATGCCAGGCCCAAGCGGCACGCTGGCCCTCAAAATCGTAACAAATGATTTTATTTCCAACCCAGAATGGGCTCAAACCAAGGTCTCCATTATAATCCCGGCTGTAGGCATATTCACCCACAAGATCATAGCCGCTAATGTCGTCTTGTGTTGCTTGGGGATTTTCCCACCCGGCTGGATAAATATCCGCGTCCACATATTCTCCAAAGGCAAGGTCTTGAATCTCGTCCAGCTCGTTCATGTTGTAGATCGTGATGCGGAAAATCACAAAGCGGTCGTGGTGTTGGAGGTTCCAGGCAAAAGATTCCCTCTTGATGCCCAAACCCAATGGATAGTGATGCGCAAAGCCGGTGTGCGGTCCCATAGTTCTTTTTCCCGGCGTGCCCAAAGGACAAAAATCGTAGAAAAAACCCGTGAGTGTTTCAAAACCCGGACTGTCGTGCGCCACAGGCTGCGGGCTGCTGAAGCAATAATTATCCAGAGGGTCCGGCCAAATAAATCCCCGCGGCGAAGGAAATCCCAGAAAACTTTGTAAAACCGTGTCTTGCAAATAATACTGGGTGTAACGAGGGTTGGAAGCCGCTCTGGGATTGTATGTGGGAAGCAGTTCAAAAAGGGCTAAATCTCCTTCAATACCAACGCTGGTGAGGCTGTCGATAACGGGTTTCAGCTCCGCGTTCCAATCCGGGGCGCCTTCGTGGGTTATGCTGTCGTCGATATATGGGTCCGGGTGCAGCCAAAAAAGTCTGCGTCCTTCTTCATCGCGCCGCGGGATTTTCCCACCAATCCAGATGGCGCCAGCGTACATCAGATTATCAGGTGAATATCTCGGATAACGAAGATTATGACATGTGCCATAATTGCTCACCCACAGCTCCAGGCTGCTGGCTTCATGCGCCACTTGGTGAAGAGCTTTATCCGGAGCTTCCGGTTTCAGGCTCAGCGCTCCCAGAATGGCAAAACTAAATGCCACTAAAATCAAAAAAATCCGTTTCATTTTCTCCTCCAGCTTGTTTTGGATGGTTCCAGCAAACGATTCAGGATGATTGCCACAGCCGGTGCCACGTCTTGGGGTTCCAGATATGAAAGAGGGACGCCAAACACAAAGATCCGCCCATGCTGATAGCCCACATATTTATTGGAATACAGGTCATATTCTTCCTGGCTGGGAGGATAAACAGGATGATCCACTGCCTTGCAGCCAAAACGGTGGTAATATGGCCAGCTTGATTTGTAATTAAACCAGCTTATCCCACACAAGCCCTGACGCAACCGAACATTTGAATTGAAAGCGTTGTCTATCCTCAGGTTCATATTTCCCTGATTCTGTGGAGCTTCCGAGCGGATGAAATAATGTTTGGTTGTGGGCAAAACCCCAAAATCCTGGCTTCCGTGAAGTCCAAACCGGCTGGCGGCATAAGAGGGATAATAATCGCAAATAGTTTGAAGATATGTCGCCAATTTATAAGTGGAGCTAATCAGGAGCGCGCCTTCCATATCCAGATAAATCTCCAGGGCATCCATGCTGTAATAAAGATTTGGCGCGTACATCGAGTTATCCGAATGCCAGACAACGGCTTTGAACTGCTGAAGCAAAACGGAGGAAATGTTCCGGGATGCTCCATAAGGATCGATTTCATATCTTTGCACAGCGCCCCATTGGGTGGGTATTACCGTGTTGTAAAAGTTGTTAACATATTCCTCAGGAGATAAAGATAGGTCTCCACGGCTGTCGTCCACAATCAAAATGCCGCTGCGATTGGCAAATGGCACCTTCGGCTTCAGGCTGATTGTGGTGGTGGCGGCTTCGCTCACGGTGCCCTGCGCGTCCACCACGCAAACCTCAAATTGATAATCCCCAGGGCTCAAACCACTGAAGATGTGGCTTTGCGCATTGTGGTCAAGATTCTTTACGCGCAGCCAGGTTTTGCCAGCGTGTGTCACCTGGATTGGATTCACAAAGTGGGGCTGTGTGGGAAACGGGGCTGCGTTGAAGCGCAAATAAAAATAATCCACCTGGCTGTAATACGAGGTGCCTGTATTTGCGTCCACACACAGATTTAATTCATGGTCAAACGGGTTATTGGTAACATCAAGTTCGCCACCAGGGAATGTTCCGCCAAATTGTCCCGAAAACCCCCATTGCAGATGCAGCTTCAAATCTGGAGAGTGAATCGCTTCCCAGCCCGTCTCATTTTCCCAAAGCAATCTGTTAAAGCGATTTCCGTTTTGTGGGATTAAGTTATAGAATTCAGGTTTATGGAGGGTGTTGTCGATGGAGTAATGGTTTTGTCCCAATCCCACCAGGGTTTGGCCATAGATTAAAGCCTGGGGCTGAAAACCGTCCCGAACTCGGAAATAAATGCTTTTCGGATTGGCTTCCTCCAAGCCTTGACGGCTCACCAAATAAGATTCAAACTGGGTGTATTGCCCCACCGCGTTTGGAGATAGCGCGGGCTCAGTGTTCAAGCCCAGCTTCACCCGGTACGCGTCACGCAGCTCCAAAGAACTGTGCCATTCGCCTTCCGAAATCACTTCCAGACGGTTGTTCAAAATGTTCAGCCGGAACATGAAATGGCTGCCAGAAAGCCCTTCCACATAGATATTTTGCACAATTTCATGCAGCCTGAATTCCAGCCCCGCCCCCGTAACCGCACCCTCGGTAAAATCCGTCTCAAGCCGGCTGGAAAGCAGGCGCTCACTCTTGAAACCACAGTGGTAATCGCTTGTTGTTCCATCCGCTTTTTTCACCCGCAATTCAACTTTCACAATCAAATCCCGCAGCTTTCCGTCAAGGGAATAAAAGTCAAAATCCAGCTTGGATCGGCTCGTCCAAAGCGTTCTGTGTGCTCCAGGCTGGGAAAGCGGAATATTTGAATCTCCCTCAGAAGTTCTGAACCACAGCCAACCATCGGGATTGGCAAACCAGCCCGAAGGCGCTTCCCCGCTTAAAGTTTCCACCTTCCAGCAAAAAAGCAAACCTTCCTGAAGCTCCGGACCCGCCTCCACGCTTTGGCGATAGATGTATTCGTCATTTTCCAGAGGCAGGATTTCCTCGGAAAAATGCAACGCCCCAGAGCCATGTTCCGGCTGGGTGGGCATCCGTTTATCACATGAAAACAGCCCTGCCAGTAAAATAAAACACAGGCATACTCTTAGTAAACGAGGCATCATTTCCTCCTTCCCGACCGCTGGTTTCATCAGCAGAACAAATCCCCCCAAAAGCTCTGCCAGATTATATCTCGGCGGACGCGGGCCTTGTATTTGTTCAGCAAATTTATTGTAAGTTTACCAAACAAAACCATTTTCTATTTCCAGGAAATAAAGTCAAGTTATTTCTATTATATCACATCCGCTGCCCTGTAACCGAAGCCCGCCATAGGAAAAATTTCTGAAAAAATCTCTTATTTCAAAAGATCGGTATTAGTTTGGGAAAAATGCACCATCCGGCATTGCAACTGCGTTTTAAGCCCCATATTTCGATGAACCCGGGCATTTTTCATTTTTCCGCTTGACGAAAGTACGTACTCAAAAAAATGTGATTTCTCATGCAATAAAATAAGGAGTCAAGATGTACGCCATCGTAGATATCAAAGGATTTCAGTTCAGGGCTGAAGAAAACGCAATCCTGCGCGTTCCCCTGCTGAATACGGCGGAACCGGGGCAATCCCTGGAGTTTGACCGGGTTCTTCTCGTTCGCAAAGATGACGAGATTCTGGTTGGACAGCCCGTCGTAGAAGGCGCAGCAATTCTTGCCGAAGTGATCGAACACGGTAAAGGCAAAAAGAAGGTGATCTTCCACCACAAACGCAGAAAAGGTTACCGCGTTAAAAAAGGTTACCGTGAACAATATACCAACATCAAAGTCACCGGAATCCGGATCTGAGGAGGTGAATAATGGCACATAAAAAAGGTGGCGGCAGCAGCCGCAACGGACGGGACAGCAATCCCAAATACCGTGGCGTAAAAAAATATGGCAGCCAGCATGTTCTGGCAGGCAATATCATTGTGCGCCAAAAAGGCACCAAATTCCACCCCGGCGAAAATGTCGGCATGGGCAGGGATTTCACCCTCTACAGCCTGGTGGAAGGCCATGTGAAATTTGAAACCCGCGGACGCACCCGCAGGAAATATGTATCCGTGATGCCCGTCGCGGTCAGCGAATAAGCGTCCACATAATAGGAAATGTATTAGCCCCGGAAATATTCGGGGCTTTTTTTATGGCTGTGGAATCTGCCAAAGCGGCAGTTCGCCGTGCTTATATCGATAATTGAATCTAACGGTGCTGCACCCAGCCTGGGGATATGACTGTTTGAAGGAAGAAAAATCACTTGCTTTTGCTTGGCTGTATTTCACTTCATAGGCGTGGATCTTTCCACCATCCTCCGCCACAAAATCAACTTCCTTGCCGCCCTTGGTTTTCCAATATCCAAGGCTGGCAGTTAGTTCTTTGTTTCTGAGCAGGTTGAGATAGAAAATGTTTTCCACCAATTCACCACGGTCGGCTCGTGTGTCGAGTTCTGAAAAATTGTTGCTCAGCATATTTCGGATACCGGTATCCGTCAGATAAATTTTGGGCATTTTGCGCAGTTCTTTTTCCAAGTTTGAGGTGAAAGGACGTAAAATGCTGATAATGAAGGATTCTTCCAAGGTAATCAGATATTTGTCCACCGTTTCACGATGCAACCCCACATTGCGGCTTAACTCGCTGATATTGATCTCTTTGCCAATGCTTCTTGCCAACAAGGCAATCATCTTGTTCAATTCCTGGATCTTTTCCAGCCGCAGAATGTGCTTGATGTCTTTCAACACATAAGAACTCACAATATCGTTTAGAAGCTCGATCTTGCGTTTTTTGCCGCTTTGGTTCACCACTTCGGGAAAGCCGCCATAGATGATATACTCTCCCAAAAGCGCTTCCAAGCGATCGGTCAAAGTGAGCAGCGGATTGTTTTCTGAAAGGGGTAGATTCAAGTATGGAGCGATTTTATCTTCACCTTTGAACAGGCAAAACTCGGCGAAGCTGAGCGGATGCAAAACCATGATTTCCTTGCGCCCAACCAGCGATTCACTGAAATTGTGTTTGATTTGCAGCGCAGATGATCCGGTCATCACGAATTTGAATTCTTCGCTGTAATGATCCACCATGATTTTCAAGGTTTTGGATAAATCCCCCGCATATTGAACTTCATCCAAAAAAACGAAGGTCCGCTCTGTGTTCTGTCCGCGATCTAGACGTAGCCTGGCGACCATGGCCTCAATCGGCCGGGAAAATATTGCCAGATTGGATGGAATTTCAAGATCATAATATAATGATTTCTCCCGCCCAACAAGATTCATAAGTCTTTTAAGCAGAGTTGTTTTTCCAACCTGACGGGCACCCAGGATAAATAATCCCCGCTTTCCCTCCAGGAGCGGAATTATCTTTTTTTCCAGTTCTCTTTCGATGTATGCCATCTTTCACCTCGAATCTAAAATCGCAAACCTGTAATTCTTGTCAAGACTTTTCTATGGTTACATCCGACAAATAGTACGACTTTTTTACGGTTACAACCGGCAAATAGTCCGACTTTTTTACGGTTGCGATCGACAAATAGTCCGTTTTTCTGAACCAGCTCTTTGCATCAATACGCTTAACCACCATGTTATCAGGAGCTTATGAGCGCAATCCATGGATTTCCTCCCTGTTCTATGTTTTCCGGCAAGCTACTTCAAGATGGCACGCAAAAAACCCCGGCATAAAACCGGGGTGTATTATATTTTGGGATGGCGGAAAACCGCCTTAAGTCCAGATCAGTTCACCTTGAAAGTGGTGTCGCCTTTTTCCAGGAAGCCGATGATTTGCTTGGCGGAAGCCACTCCGGCGTTGATGTTTGCTTCACCGGTCTGGGCGCCCATCTTTTTGGGTGTCCAATAGCTGCGATCGGGATAGAGTTCAGCCAGTTTGTCGGAGCAATCCGGCTCAACGTCGCTCACATAGCGGAATTTTTTCTTTTCTTCAAAGGCTTTGAGGAGAGCGTCTTCATCGATCACTTCCTTACGGGCGGTGTTCACCAGAATGCAGCCATCCTTCACCAGGGAGAGCAGGTCCCAATTGATGGATTTTTTGGTTTCCGCGGTGGCGGGGATGTGCAGGGAAATGTAGTCACCGGTGGAGAAGATATCTTCCACTTTGTGCAGCGGGGTCACACCTTCCTTGGTGATGGTGGCGTCGCTGAGATAGGGGTCGTAGGCAAACACTTCCATTCCAATGCCTTGCGCCATCTTGGTGAGGAAGCGGGGGATGTAGCCAAAGCCGTAGAGAACCAGCTTTTTTCCAGCCAATTCGCTGCCGCTCTTGCCGTTGAATTTCCCGCGGGCCATATAGATCATCATTGCCAGGGCCAGTTCTGCCACGGCGTTTGAGTTTTGCCCGGGGGTGTTCATGGCCACCACGTTGTGGGCTGTGGCGGCGGCAAGGTCGATATTGTCATATCCTGCTCCGGCGCGCACCACGATTTTAAGGTTTTTGGCGGCGTTGAAAACCGCTTCGTCCACCTTGTCGCTGCGAATGATCATGGCGTCAACATCCGCCACTGCTGCGTGCAAGTCTGCAGGATCGGTATAGCTTTCCAGCCACACCTGCTCATATCCGGCGGCCTCAAATACGGCCTTGATTTTTTCCACCGCGGGAGCGGCAAAAGGTTTTTCTGTGGCAATCAATACTTTGGGCATGGTTTTTCTCCTTGGAGTTTATTTTTTTTGTATCTTAAAATTTGGCTGAATAAAAGTCAAGCCCTTTTTCATTTCATCAACAGCATGCGCCGGGTGATGGATGAATCCTTGGTTTGCAGCTTGTAAAAATATAATCCGCTGGACACCGGGCGGCCGGATTCGTCCAAACCGTCCCAAACGGCTCGGTGCTCTCCGGCGGCAAGGGGTCCATCGTGCAAAACCTTCACCAGCTGTCCCTTAAGGTTATAGATGGCAAGCGAAAGCACGCCGTCCTTGGCATTTTGGAAAGCGATGGTGGTGTTGGGATTGAAGGGGTTCGGATAGTTTTGACCCAGTTTGTCCACCAAAACGGGAAGCACGGGGTCTGAAACCGGGGTTTGTGGCGCCGCGGCATGGCTGCCCTGGCGGTTCAAAGCGCCGCGATATACGGGCCAGGGATGGTTTCCGCTATCGGCAACGCGCAGGTTCAAAACCAAGACTCCGGTGGAGTATCCACTCACCAGGTCCAGCTTGCCATTTCCGTTCAGATCGCAGATGGTACCCGGGGTGCAGCCATTGAAGGATGTCACAAAGGGATATCCTTCCAGCATGGTTCCATCGTGGTTGAAAACATACAGGGAGTTGATGTGGTTTGAAACCAGAATTTCGAACTGAGGATCGTCGTCCAAATCCGCAATCAGCGGCGGGGTGTTGAAAACTCCGCCAATCTGCACCGGAAATCCGCTCAAGTCTTCGCCATTTTGATCCACAGCGTAGAGCCAACCGTTGATGGTTACAAAGATGATGTCCAGGGCGCCGTCGCTGTTCAAATCAGCCAAAACGGGGCTGGACGCCATGGCTGCCTGAATGGGTTTTTCCACCAGGGTTTCCCCCGTGGGTGAAATCAGTTTGAAACGGTTGTTCGTTCCCAGAGCAATGCGGCCGTTGTCCAAAATTGTGGGTGCGCCGTTGATGCTTCCGCTCACGCTCAGCGGGAAGCCGGGTTTGGGATTGCCCTGTCCGTCAATCACATGCAGCAAACCATGCTGGGTGCCGGCGATGATCTCCATGGCACCGTCGCCATCAATATCCGCCGCGGCAATTTCCGAGTAGAGCGAGGAACCCAGATTAACCGGGAATCCCTGAGCCGCAGTGCCATTGGGATTGATCGCATGCAAATATCCATTCAGGGTGCCAACCATCACTTTGTTTTCGCCGCTATGGTCGATGGGCGCAATCACCGGGCTGAAAAGCACAGGGCTGCCGGCTTCATAGTTAAATACAAGGTTTCCGTCCAGTGTGGCTGCATGAACCCTTCCGGTGCGGCTGGCATAGACGATCTCAAGTGCCTCGCCGCCGACCAGATTTCCCATCGCAGCACTGCGCATCACATCCTGCTGCGGTGGGGCATACCAATCCCAGAGTTCTTCCGCTGAATCATTGATATAATAGGCTCGGCCTTGCACATCCAGATACATGATGTCCGGGTTGCCGTCGCCGTCAAAGTCATAAACCATGGGCGAAGATTTCGTTTGAATCTGGCAATCCCAAGGAAAATTTCGGTCCACCATCGTGATATCCAAACTCAGTTCATAGCTGCGTGAGCCAGTGCTGACCCCGGTCACAGGGTGGAAAGCTTCCAGCTTCAATTTCAGATAATTGATGCCGTAGGGTGCGTTTGGAAAAATCTGGATGAGGAAATAATCGTCCCCAGAGCTGGTCTCACCCGGCTCGATGAGCGGAATCTGCAAGCTGTCGCCCATAAGTTGGATTCCCTCGGGCAGATCTTGAAGCGAAACGCTCACATTGTGAGCCGGCGCCCAGCCTTCCTGATTGCGGATCACGGGGTGGATGCGAATGATTTCGCCGGGGTTGATGCTGCCATCGCCGTCTCCGTCAAGATCAGAAAACATATAGCTTTCCAGGCTCAAGAGCGGCAGGCTGGGATCCGGATGCTTCACCTCCACGGAGGGGTCGCCAAAAAGCACAACTTCATAGTAGCACCAGCGCATCACATCGCTGCTGAGCGCTTGGTTCAGGTTTTGCAGACGGGAATATGCCAAAGCCTTTCCCAAAGTGGTGTTCGAGGTTTCAAAAAGTCCAATGAAATATTCGCGGTCATAAAACTGCGAGGCGCCATTGATGCTGCCCGGCATATACCAGCCGTAGCGTGTGTTGCCGAGGAAGGCAAAAAGCCCGCCCTCAGTGGTGACCAGATGTTCTGCAATGCATTCGCCGTCGCCGCTGGTTCTTTGATCAAAGGCGGCGGGATAGCAGCCCTGGGTGTACAAAAAGCCATATTCCGTATTGTCAAGGCGTTCGATGCTGCCGTTGCTTTGTCCCATCAGATAGGTTTGGTTGGCATGGCCCATGTGGTTCATCACGTTTGCGCCCTGATTTATGGCATTCCAAACCCCCTGATCGCCGTAATTGCCGTCGCGTTCATACATGGTGCGCAAGGAATATGTGTTTGGAATATGGGTGGCAACGTCGTCCTTGTAGTCACCGCCCCAGGTCACGGGATTCCAGTTCAGGTTTTCACCGAACATGATGGAAATGTTGTTGCTGAAAGTGCTGTTGTTCACATAATATTCGGTTTTGCGGAACATATTGTTGAATTCACGCGCCGTTTCAGCGGGAAAACGCCCCACATGCACTTCCGCCAGCATATCGACATTGTCTTCCGGCTCGCCCCAGATGTTGTTTGTGTTTGCGTTCCAGTCTCCATCCAAGTTGCCAAAATACATGTCTGTGGGCATGCGGTTATCCACGGTTTCGTAAACCCTGCCGTAGCAGCCTCTTTCGGGCACGATCTCATCGTCGCCGCCCAAAATCACATATTCCAGCGGAGTGGCGGAATTCGCCCAAGTTTGATAGGCGTCAATGATGAAGTTGCGCACTTTTTCTGCGTTATCCACCCCATCGTAGGCGCTGTAAATATCTGATGTATAAAACAATGAGCTGCTGATCCCCTGGCTGCTGCGCCACTGCATATAGTTTTGAAACAGCGGAGCGCTGCCTTCATCCGTCACGATCAGCATCTTCTTTGGGCTGCCCAGATCGATGAGCCTGCTTTGGGGGCTGTGGTTCCGATGGGCGGGAGCGGCTTCGTAGCTGTGAGCCTGATCCGGGTTCAAAACAAAACCCTGCAGGTCTTCGATTCCACGCGCTGCACTATAGAAATTTGCCGAACTTTGAGCCACATTTTCGTCAAAAACCGTCTCCACTTCGATCTGCACGCTGCTGGAAGCCAAAATGCGCCGGCTCCCGGGCTCATATTTCCACGGATAAATGTTGATCACAGCGATCTGGAAGCCGCGCATGGATTGAATTCCCAAAAAGCGGAAATCCTCATACGGCCAGGCTTGGTTGGAATTCCAAATCCGGGGATCGGGGAGGGTTTGATCCTCCTGCGGCTGCGAGATTTTCTGCTGGGCGCGCACATAATCCAACTGCAGATTTTCCCTCTGAAGCTCAGCCGGGGAAAGCTTTACTGTCAGATTCTCCAGTTTGTGCCCAAAGGGGAGCAAAATCCGCACCGGCACAAAGTTCAACGCCGGCACGCCGGGCTCCAAGATCGGAGCGGCATCTGCGACACGGTGATTGCCGCCAAAAGCGGCAGGGTCGATATCAAGCTCCAGGCTGAGCGCGAAAACCAAGCTGCTCAAAGCCAGAAGAGCGAGGGTCAATAGTTTTTTATACATCATTCATTTCCTTGAAAATCGTGTATTGGTCTGCTTTTTCTTAAGCAAATCATAATCTCAGGAATGCGCTGAGACGTCAAGGTTTATTTAGCGCTGTGCCAAGAACGAAAAAACAAACTGGATTTGAGACTTTCAGTCTGCCTTCTCCCTTGGCCCGAGCCCGGTAACAACCTAAATACTTCCCAAACTCCTCCCAAATAAAACTTGGGAGCCTATCGGGTGGTGTTTGTGTCGCCTTCCTGCTGGGCTGCAGAGCTGCTGTGCTCGGTATCCGAGGCTGGGACGCCGGAACCGCTGTCGGAGCTTTGTTCTGTTTGATTGGTTTCAGCGGCTTTGTTTTTTGCTTTGCAAGCCGAAAAAGATAAAACCATGATCAATAAAATGGTCAATATCAGTATGCTTGTTTTTTTCATTGTTTTCTTCCTTATATCGATATTATATTTGGGCTTATGGAATGGGCAAGAAGGGATTTGGGAAATTGCTGTGCTTGTATTGGGCAACCTTTATACCGCATTGTTTTTGAAACTTCATCACTTAACTGCATTAATGAGAGCATCTTGTTTTTTAATGCAGAAAAAGTTATCCCCTTAATACCATTGCAATTATAAACATTACAAACCAAAACGCTATAATAATGGCTATTACTATGATGTAACTGCCCCTATTTACAGTTTCTTTCTCATTATCATCTTGGATCTCATATTCTTCATCAGTTACATCGTTTTCACTATATTCCGGTTCTCCGATAATTTCCGGCATGATAATATCCCGCAGATTTTGTGGACGCGCTTCCTTGTCCTTTTGCGTCATCCAATCCAGCATTTTCACTGTATCTTCAGAAATGAATGGATAGATTTTCCTGGGATCCGGGATGGGTTCGGTCACAATCGTGTGCTGGATCTCATATTCGCTGCCGGTGTTGGCGTTAAATGGCAAAACACCGCTGAGCATTTCATACAGGATCACGCCCAGGGAATAGATGTCTGAACGCTGGTCGATATTCTTTTCGGCACGCACCTGCTCGGGACTCATATAGCTGATGGTTCCCATCTTTGTTCCGGTGCGGGTGAGGCCAATGTCGTCCATGATGCGGGCGATGCCAAAGTCCATCACCTTCACCGCATCGTGGTGGCTTTCGTCGATCATGATGTTCGAGGGTTTCATGTCACGATGGACTATTCCCTTGGAGTGAGCATATTCCAGAGCCCCCAGAAGCTGGTGAAAGATGCCAAGCACGCGTTTTTCCGGGATCGGACCAGTTTTGCCAATCAATTCCCTCAGCGTGATGCCCGGCGCATATTCCAGCACCATGTAATACTGCTCTTCTAGCTCGAAAAAGGTGAAAAGGCTCACAATGTTGCTGTGGGTCAGCTTGGCTTGGATGCGGGCTTCGCGCATGAAGCGTTCGGCAAATTCGGGTTCGCGGGTGAGCAGGGGATTCAAAAACTTGATTGCCACATCCCGTTCCAACACGAGATCGCGAGCCAACCAAGCCTCGCCCATGCCGCCTTCGCCCAGTTTTCTAATAATCTGATAGTTGTTAATTTTGTCGCCCTGATTGAATTTCACCACCGTTCTCCCAAGTTTTTCTTTTGTTGAAGTCTAAAACCCAACGTGAACACCTTATCCAAGCCCGCAAATCCGGTCAAGCCCAAAATTTGTGTTTGATAAAAAAGCGGGCATCCGAAAATCCACCAATCTCCTACGCCGTTTGATGATTGCCAAAACCTGGACAGGCATTTGCTAAAAAAGCGCATCCAAACCGGCATGGATCATCCCGCTCCCGAGATCGGAGAGGCCGGTTTCGCGGTTTCCCAAGGCATATTCCACACTCAAAATTCCCAGTCGGGTGCGCAGCTTGATGCCAATTCCGGGCGCAAACAGGTTTGATCTCAGCCCGGTTTGCCCGGACACGAGGAGGCCGTGGTCGTAAAAAAGATAGACCCTGGCCTGCGAATTGATCAGCCAGCGCAGCTCCAGCGAGCCCCAGCCCAGTCTCCAGCCGCTGAATTCGTCTTCCCTGTAGCCGCGCAGGGAGTTGTAACCCCCCATGCGGAAAAGTTCATGATCCGCAGCCGTGGAATCTGAAAGGCTGCGCAAATGCAGTCCCAGAGCGCAGGTCCAGCGCGGCGTGATGCCGATATATTGAATGTGGTTCGCTTCCAGGGCATTGCTCCAGCCGCGGCTTTCGCTGTTCACCAGCCGATAGGTCAGGTCGGTTCGCATCCCCTTGCCGGGGTTGAAGATGCGGTCCCGGCTGTCCATGCGCCAAAAAGCACCGATGGCTCTGGAGGAACTGCGCTGCACGAGCAGGCTGTCCCTCTGCGGGGGCAGATATTCGTTGATGCTTTGATAGGACAGTTCCAGCCCATAGCGATGCACGGACCAATATGAATAGATATCCGCAGCCAGAGAGGATTTGATCCAACTTTCGGTTTCCTCTGCGCGGGAAAGCCGGAGATCCGCCGCCAAGGGAAACAGGTCCGGTCCGGATTCGTGGTAGGCAAACTCCAAAAGACTGGATTGCGGCAGCTTACGCCAGTTCAGAGCCAGGGCGCGGTCGCTGCCCCAAAGGTTCAAAAAACTGAGATTCAGATGTCCGGTGATTTCGTTTTTGTCCTTGACCCGGGTGAAGCCCAAAACCCCTTCCAGCGAGGTCATTTTGCCTTCCGTAATTTTAATCAGAACGCTGCCGGGATCCACCGGTTCGATCTGGCAGCTCTCGATGTAAGTCTTGCTCAGGATGTTGTTTTCGGCATTTTGGATGTCCTGCGGGGTCAGCACCTTTTCTGGGGAAAAGCCGGCGAGTTTCACCAAAGTTTTCTCGCGGGTGTGTTTGTTGCCCTGGAAGTAATACTTTTCCGGTTTGAGCTGCTTTCCCTCGGTGATGGCAAGCAGGGCGGTGAAGCCGTCTTCCAGTTCCAGGGAGTCAAGCTGGATGCTGGCGAAAAGATAGCCGCGAAGGTGATATTCGTCCAAAATCCGGTCCATGAGCCGGGGAATTTCCGCCAGCGGCAGTTCGGCATTTTCTCCCAGGATCAGGATCTCACGCAGTTTTGCCTCCGTAAAATAGCGCAAACCGCGGAATTTAACCCGGCAGCGCTGAGCGGAAACCTGCTCTTGAATGCGGAAGACCAGTTCCATGCCATCCTCTGAAAGCGGGATCAACTCTGGATTGTAGATCTTCACAAAGGGGTGCCCGGTCTTTTGCAGCCAATTTCGCATGGCATCGATGGCGGCATTCACATCCGCAGGCTCATATTCAAGCCCGGTTTGCAGCCCGGAAGCTTGCAGCAACTGCATTTCGTCCACATCAAAATCGGCAATGAAACCGATTTTTTGGACGCTGAGCCCAAAACCGAGGCAGAGCGCCAGCCAAAAGGACAAAGCCAAAAGCCGGCGTTTCAAGGTCTTACTCCCTTTCCGCTTTCAACACCGCCAGGAAGGCTTCCTGGGGCACGGTGACAGAACCGATCTCCTTCATCTTTTTCTTGCCTTCCTTTTGTTTGTCCAAGAGCTTGCGTTTGCGGGAAACGTCGCCGCCGTAGCATTTTGCAAGTACGTCCTTGCGCATGGCGTTGATGGTGCTGCGGGCGATGATGGTTCCGCCGATTGCGGCTTGCAGTGCAATCTTGAAAAGGTGCTTGGGAATCACGTCGCGCAGGGTTTCGGTGACGCTTTTTCCCCAGTTGTGGGCCTTGTCGCGATGGCAGATAAAGCTCATGGCATCAACCTTTTCGCCATTGATCATGATGTCCACTTTCGCCACGTCGGAGGGTCTGTAATCCTTGAAAGCATAGTCCAGCGAAGCGTAGCCGCGGCTCACGGTTTTCAGCCTGTCATAAAAGTCGAAAATGATCTCGATCAGCGGCATTTCATAGTGCAGCGCCACGCGCTTTTCATCGATATACTGGATGTTTTTCTGGATGCCGCGGCGTTCCTGCGCCAGTTTCATGATGTTGCCGATATATTCGGTGGGCACGATTATCTCGGTTTCCATAAAGGGTTCCAGGATGCGTTCGATGTGGGCGGGATCGGGAAAATCGATGGGGTTGTTCACTTCGATCTCCACGCCGCTTTTCAGGGTGATCAGAAAACGCACGCTGGGGGTGGTGGCGATGATGGGGATATTGTATTCTCGATACATCCGCTCTTTCACAATCTCCAGGTGCAGCATGCCCAAAAAGCCGCAACGGAAGCCATAGCCCAAAGCGGCGGAGTTTTCCTTTTCATAGGTGAGGGAAGCATCGTTGAGCTTGAGCTTGGCGATCGACTCCACCAGGTTTTCATAGTCTTCACCGTTGATGGGGAAAATTCCCGAATAAACCATCGGTTTGGGCTCCATGAAGCCCGGCAAAGCCTCTTCGCATCCGCCTTTGGCAAGAGTCACGGTGTCGCCAACGCGGGCGTCCGCCACTTCCTTGATGTTTGCAATGATGTAGCCGGTTTCCCCCGCGGAAAGGCTTTCGCGGGAGGTGAATTTCAAGCCCAGATGGCCGATTTCCTCAATTTCATATTCGCGTTCCGTGGCAAAAAGCTTGATGCGGTCGCCTTTGTTCAGGGTTCCTTCAAAAAGGCGCACCAAGACCACCACGCCGCGATACATATTGAAATAGGAGTCAAAGATCAGGGCTTTGGGCGGGGCGCTGCGATCGCCAGTCGGCGCCGGAAGCCTTTCGCAGACGGCATCCAGCAGCTCGGTGATGCCGATTCCGGCTTTGGCGCTCACCCGCAAAATATCCTCCGGCAAACATCCCAAAACTTCGCAAAGTTCGTGTCCCGAGCCTTCGATGTCCGCCTTGGGCAGATCAATTTTATTCAAAACGGGAAGGATCTCCAGATCGTTGTCCAAAGCCAGATAGAGATTGCTCATGGTTTGAGCTTCCACGCCCTGCGACGCATCCACCAGCAGGATGGCGCCTTCGCAGGATGCCAGCGCACGCGAAACCTCATAGGAAAAATCCACGTGTCCCGGGGTGTCGATCAGGTTCAAGACGTATTGCTGTCCCTTGTAGTGGTGGATCATGCGCACGGCGTGGCTTTTGATCGTGATTCCCTTTTCACGCTCCAGTTCCATGGTGTCCAAAACCTGCGCCACGTCCACTTTTCCAACCACATTTGTGCTTTCCAAAAACCGGTCTGCCAATGTGGATTTCCCGTGGTCGATGTGGGCTATAATGCAAAAGTTGCGAATGTTTTCTTGTTTCACTTTGTGTCCTTGATAAGTCTGGGTTTTCGGCACTGGACAGCAAGCCTGCCGCGCCAAAACGAGTTTGTCTTACCCAGAATTGTAAGTGTTCAGTTTTGTCAACAGATAATACGGTTTAACCTTTTAAGTGATCAAAATAAAACACTTGACGAATATATGTTGATACGAGATTCATCATCCAATTCAATTTTTTTCAAAGGAGTATGTGAACATGAAAAAGATGCTATTGCTTTCACTGGCGGTGTTTCTGGTTTTTGGTCTCGCCGCCTTGGAAAACCTTGTTGAGCGGTATGTCGATTCCGAAGGACGTTTGGTTGATCGCGTGGTTGTTCCCGGAATACCGGAACACCTTAGAGAACCCGGTCCCGTGGCACAACTCACCCGCGCTTCCGTGGTTTTGAGCGAAGTGCCTGCTTTTGACTGGTGTTACGGCTGTTCCGCCACCGCCGCGGCCATGATGGCGGGATATTATGATCGCAAAAATTATCTGCGCATGTACACCGGACCCACAAACGGTGGCAAAATGCCTTTGAACAATGGCAGTTGGGGCAGCGGAGAATGCCCGCTCAGCGCCACCCAACAGGGCTATGATGGGCTTACCACGCAGGGTCATGTTAACCGTTTTTGGAGGGGGAGTGGACAATCCGGAAATGATCCCTTTGGCAGCGGAAACCCCACCGGCACATATGCTGACTGTACCGCAGACTTCATGGGCACGAATCAGGACTGGTGGGGCAACATTGATGGTGGCACCACATTCTATAATTACACAAACGGCAGTGCTATACACGACTATTCGGACTGTGAAAACGATACTCCACGCGGCAGAGATGGAACCCACGGCTTGAGGTTGTTTTTTGAATCCCGCGGCTATACCGTGATCCAAAACTATAACCAATATATTTACGGACATGTCGATACGGGCTTCGGCTTCACTCTCGATCAGTATAAAGCCGAGATAAATGCAGGCAGACCCGTGATTATCCAAATTTCAGGTCACAGCATGCTGGGAGTGGGCTATGAAAGCACTTCGAACACCATTTATGTGCATGACACCTGGGACCATCAAATGCACAGCATGCAGTGGGGTGGTTCCTACAGCGGGATGCAGCATTACGGCGTGGGAGTCATAGAGCTCGCACCAGCGCCCACATACACGATCAGCGGCAACGTTAGAAGGCCCAATTTGCAGTATCCCCAATCGGCAGTGTCAGGAGCAACCATCACTGCCAGCGGTGGTTACAGCACTACGACCGGGACTTTGGGAGGCTACACTTTGACGGTTCCATATTGGTGGTCTGGAACCATTGCAGCCAGCAAGGCGGATTATGCCATGGATCCTGGATTCATCAGCTTGAGCAATGTTTCCTCAAATCAGAGCGACAAAAGCTTTTCAGCTTGGTACATTCCCTATGCTCCCAAAAATTTGACCATTGAAAAATTGGATGCATTTGGCTTTATCCCGGAACGCATCAAACTCAGCTGGGACGCCTACGGTTTGGGTAATTACAATGTGTATGCCTCCCCTTATCCGGATAGCTGGATCTGGATCAACGTTAGCAATCAGGGATCTTTCAGCCAGACAGGATCAAGGGTTTCCTGGGTGGGTCCGATTATGAACGACAGAAACTATTTTTACTTTGTTAAGGTGTCGTATTAAGCGGTAGAGAGCCTACACTTAGCCCTTTCACGGCATGGCGGCTTGGTTTAAGCCTCATCCGCCGGCATGGGCAAAATGTATTCCTGCGATGAGGGTGCGGGAACGGTGTATTGCAGCTTGTTTACAATGGTCACCACAAAGATGCCGGACAGCACGGTGATCAGAAAGTCCGACACAGGCATGGCAAAGATGAGCCCGTCGAAGCCGAAAAGGCTTTTCAGGATGAAAAGGGCTGGGATATAGATCAGCCCCTGCCTCGAGATGGATACGATGAAGGCAGGCAAGGCCTTTCCCATCGCCTGGAGGCTGTTCATCAGGATCATTCCCACTCCGGCGAAGGGAATGGCGAACACATAGGCTCGCAGCACTTTGCAGCCGAAAGCAAGGATTTCCTCGTCCTTGATGAACGTTCCAATCAGCGCACGCGGGAAAATCACAAACATCAGAGTGAAAATCACGCTGAGTCCCAGGTTGATCAGCACGGCGGAAAGTAGGGCTTTTTTGAGCCTGGGATAGTTGCCTGCTCCATAGTTGAAGCCGATGAGCGCCTGCACTCCGATGGAAACGCCGATGAACACAAAGATGGGGATGGAAAACACCCGCGAAGCCACGCCCAATGCGGCAACCGCGCTCACGCCATAAATGGAGGCCAGGTTGTAGGATACGGTGTTTCCCACGCTCATCATGATCTGGCTGATGGAAGCGGGAACTCCGATGAGCAAAATTTCGCGGTAGATACTCCAGCGGGGATGGAAAAGCTTCCAGGATGGCGCTGCCACGGCGTTTTTACTGTGGTAGTAGTAAATGTAGTATGCCATGCCCAAGCCCTGACCAATCACGGTGGCGATGGCGGCTCCGGTTACACCCATGTTCAAGCCAAATATGAAGACAGGGTCAAGAATTATGTTTGCGCCGGTGCCGATAAAAAGTCCATACATGGCTTCTCTCGCGGCTCCTTCAGCGCGCACAAGCTGAACCAGAGTGAATTTCAAAATGACAAAGGGGCTGCCCAGCAAAAGCCAATACATATATTGGCTGGCGGGAAGCATGGTTTCCGAGGTGGCTCCCACAGCCTTCAAAAACAGCGGGATGGACAAAATCCCCGCCACACCCAGAATGATCGATACGATCAAAGAACTGAATACGGCGGTACTGGTGGTTTCGCGGGCCTTGTGATATTCCTTCCTGCCCAAGAGCCGGGAAAGATAGCTGGCGCCGCCAACCCCGAAAATTCCTGATATTGCCATCTGGAAACTGAACAAAGGCATGGAAATGGACACCGCTGCCACCAACGCCTGGTCGTTGAGCTTGCCGATGAAAAATGTGTCTGTCAGATTGTACAGAATATTCACCAACATGCTCAGCACGCTGGGCAGGGCGAGATTGAGAATTGCCTTTGAAACAGGCATTGCTTCCAGAACGTAAATGTTTTTCTTTGTCATTGCTTGATTGATTTTTACCTTAGCAAACCAATATAATCCAGATGCGGTATTTGTCAACTGCGGAAATGTTTTTCCCAGTGGAAGTTCGTATATGACAGAGCCCGGCTAAAGAGGCTTGAACTGATTTATGATTGGGCAAAATCAGTTTCCAGCCTCGGTTTGCTTCACTGATATCTCCGTTAATCCCCAAACCAGCGGGATTTTTGCTTGACAGATGCGCCTCATTTTCAAAACATGGAAGATGAAAGGATATTTTAACAAACGAGGAGAAAGAGATGAAAATGATGCTGTTGGCGCTGCTTGTGTTGGCCTTTGCCATCCTGGGAGCGCAGGATATCACCGGAACTTGGAACGGGATGCTGGATGCGGGCGGACAAAAGTTTCGTCTGGTGTTTCACATCGAAAAAAGCGATGAGGGCTTTACCGCCACAATGGACAGCCCGGACCAGGACGCCTTCGGGCTCCCAGCCAGCCGGGTCAGCTTTTTGGACGGTTGGGTGGAAATTGTGCTGGATGCTCCCCCGCTCAGCTACAGCGGAAAACTGGAGGATGAAGCCCTGCAGGGCAGCTTCCATCAAGGCCCGATGGAGATTCCCTTAATGCTTAAACGCGAAGAACTTGCAGCTCCGGTTTATGAGCGTCCCCAAGAGCCTAAAGCGCCTTTTCCCTACCGGGAGGAGGAAGTGATTTTCCCGAACCGTGAAGCGGGCTTTAATCTTGCCGGAACCCTGACTCTGCCAGAGGGTGAGGGACCTTTCCCCGCAGTGGTGCTGGTCAGCGGCAGCGGTCCGCAAAACAGGGATGAAGAAATTTTGGGCCACAAGCCGTTTTTGGTGATCGCAGACCATCTCACCCGCAAGGGAATTGCGGTTTTGCGCTATGATGACCGCGGTGTTGGCGGCTCCGGAGGCGTGCATGATGAAGCCAACACCTTCGATTTTGCGCTGGATGCCCAAAGTGCGGTGAAGTATTTGAAAACCCGCCAGGATATTGGCAAAATTGGCATGATCGGCCACAGCGAGGGCGGCATCATCGCCCCCATCGTTGCCGCTCAGAACAAGGATCTGGGTTTCATCGTACTTTTGGCTGGCACCGGAGTGCGTGGCGACAAGCTGCTCCTCATGCAGCAGGAACATATTTTCAAAGCTTCCGGTATAGACAAAGATGAACTGGCTCAAACCCTGAAAGTGAATGCCGAAGCCTTTGAACTGGTGATCCAAGCCTCAGAACTGGAAAGCTTTGAAGAGGATTTTGCAGTCTTTCTGAAGGAAAGGATGGACGATGGCAGCATCACCATCCCCGCTGGCATGACTTACGACCAGCTTTTCAAACAGCAGATGGATACGATCTGCAGCCCCTGGATGTTCGATTTCATCAGGCTCGACCCCGCCGAATGGCTTGAAAAGACAAAATGCCCTGTTTTGGCTTTGAACGGCACCAAAGACCTGCAAGTGCCCTATGAACCCAACCTTTCCGCCATCGAAGCGGCGCTCAAAAAGGGTGGAAACAAGGATATCACCTTGCAAGAGATGCCTGGCTTGAACCATCTTTTCCAAGAAAGCGAAAGCGGTCTGCCGGCGGAATATGTGAACATCACGCAAACCTTCTCCCCTGTGGCTTTGGAGCTGATCTCAGATTGGATTTGGGAGACAGTTAAAGGTAAATAATCCCAATATGGCTTAACCCGGAGCTGAGATGCGGCTCCGGGTCTTTTTTGTCCATGTTTTCTGGCTCAATAATTGCAACAGAATACAATTCTCCAGAGTAACAATCCCGCTTTTTAAAGGAGCTATACATGTTTAACTTTAAGCCAGCCAAAGCATTAGTCCTCGTGTTGACTTTGCTTGTCATCAGTCTGGGACTTTTTGCTCAAAACAGGCAAATTGAGCTGGAATCAAGCTCAAATCAACTGATTCTGAGCAATAACAGCGATTATGGCTTTGACGTCAATTTCAGCCTGGGACACATCCAAATCCGCGAAGTGCAGACCAAAGAAGGGCTTTTTGACGAGCTTTTCGTTGAAGGCTGGGGGCACACCAACGAAGTTGGCGAACCCAAACTGCCCATGCGCCGCGAGATGATTTATGTGCCTCTGGGCGCAAAGGTGAATCTCAAGCAAAACTCCCGTTCCATCCGTAGCCTGGACACCGCTTCCAACCGGCTTCTACATCCAATCATGCCGGCTCAGGCACCCGTTTCAAAATCTGCAGATCTTGCCACCATACCTTTTGAAATCAACCAGGAAGCCTATGCCAATGAAAGTTTCCGAACCCGTGATTGGGTGCGGGTGGAGGAAGTCGGCATCATGCGCGGAGTGAGGGTTTTTGCCCTTGAATTTTATCCGGTGCGCTACGACCCTGTGAATGGCTCCCTGCAGGTGATGGAAAACTTGGAACTGCAAGTGGAGTTTGAAGATCCGGATCTTTTTGCCACCAGCGAAATGCTGGAAAAAACCGCCTCCTGGGAGTTCGACAAACTCTATGCTCAGACTCTTCTAAACTGGGACAGCGGCTCCCGCACCCAGTTGGTGCGCCATCCTTCCAAAATGGTGATCCTCTGCCCGGTGGGTTACACCAGCCACATCCAAAGTTTCGTGGATTGGAAAACCCAGCAGGGCATCGCCGTAACCGTTGCCACTGTTGGAAGCGGCGGAACCATGGCAAACACCAGCACCGCCATCAAGAGCTACATGCAAAGCGTTTGGAACGCCGCCACATCCTCTGACCCTGCACCCACATATTTGCTCATCATCGGTGATGAATCCGGCACCATCCAGGTGAAACCCAATTCCAGCACCGTGAGCCCAAGCGGTCACATCACAGACCAATTTTACGTGCGCCTGAACGGAAATGATTATCTGCCCGAAATGTATCACGGCCGCTTTTCCGTATCCAGCATCACGGAACTCAGCAACGTGATCAACAAAACCATCACCTATGAAAAAACCCAGATGCCGGACCTCAGCTATCTGGGCAAAACCATCCTCATCGCTGGCGTTGATGCAAGTTACGCCTCCACTCATGGCAACGGCGCCATCAACTATGCCACCTCTCAATATTTCAATTCCGCCAATGGAATCACCAGCAACAACTATCTCTATCCCGCATCCGGACAAAACGCAGCTAATATCAGAGCCCAAGCCAATGAAGGCAGGGCTTTCATAAACTACACCGCTCATGGAAGTGAAACTTCCTGGTATGATCCGTCTTTCACCACATCGCATGTAAATGCCATGACCAACACCGGAAAATACGGCGTGATGGTTGGAAACTGCTGCATCACAAACTGGTTCAACTATAGCTCTGTCTGTTTCGGCGAAGCGGTGATCCGCAAAGACAATGCAGGCGGAGTTGCCTATATCGGCGGCATCAACAGCACCTATTGGAATGAAGACTATTACTGGGCTGTTGGTTACAAGACCGGCATCAATGGCAGCGCGCCATCTTACAATTCCAGCAAACTTGGCGCCTACGACGCGCTTTTTCACACCCATCAGGAAGCTTATTCAAACTGGGCGACCACCCTGGGCGAAAACGTTTTCATGGGCAATATGGCTGTTAATCAAAGCGGCAGTTCTTTGCGCAACTACTATTGGGAAATCTATCACATCATGGGCGATCCCTCTCTTTCCATGTATTTGGGCGTTCCCACTGCGAACAATGCCAGCTATCCCGCTCAGATTTACATTGGCGACACAACTTTTGAAGTCACCGGCGCCGCGCCCTATTCCAGAGTCGCCATCAGCCAAAACGGCGTGATCCACGGCTCCGCCATCACCAACGCCAATGGAAGCCTCAGTCTGCCCATCACGGCTTTCAGCGGTCCCGGAACCGCCACTCTGGTGATAACAGCCCAAAACCGAATCACACTCATCAACCAAATCCCCGTGATTCTAAACAATATGCCAGAAATGGAAATCACCAGCCTGACCTACGTCGACGCGAACAACAACAGCCCCGAATACAACGAAAACGGCTGGCTCAACGTTACCTATAAAAACAGCGGAAACGGCCCCGCCACAAACCTTTCCGCCGTTCTGAGCTGTGTGACCCCGGGTATCACGATTACCAACTCCTCACACCAGATCAACAGCCTGGCGGTGAACGCCTCCACTTCTGTAAACCACGCTTTCTCCATCACCATTGCCGACGATATCGTCAACACAACCCAGGCGGATTTCATCATCACCATGACGATGAGCGGTTTTGGACCCTGGAGCCACGAATTCAGCCTGAACCTGAAGGCGCCGGAACTGGAGTTTGCTCAAATCGAACTGCTGGACAGCGGAAACAACAATGGAAACCTCGATCCTGGCGAAAATGCCACCATTTCCATCGTGCTGAAAAACAATGGCAGCGCCGCCACTTTGGCGGGATTGGGCACCTTGAGCTGCAGCACACCCGGCATCACCATTCTGAATGATTCCACACCGTTCCAAAGCATTGGCGCCAACGGCCAGCATGTTCTCACTTTCAATCTGAGCGCGGATCCTTCCATTCCCGTCACAACCGTTGTTGGGCTTGCTTTTCATGCTCAAGCCGGACAGTATATTGCAGATGCCGCCCACAATCTGGTGATCGGCACCCCTGTGGAAATCACTCTTGGCCAGGGCAGCACCGCCAGCGGCGGCACCGACGGCTGTCCCGTCAACGTTTCCAAGCAAAGCCTGCACGGTCAGTCCGTTTACACCAAAGCCGAACTGAACGCTCTGGGCATCAGCGGTCCCGCCACCATCACCCACATCGGCTTCGATGTGGCTCAAGCTCCTGCTCTGCAAATGATCAACTATCTCATCCGCATGGGACACACCACTTCTCAAAATGTAGCGGCGTGGATCCCAGCGGCAAACCTGACCCAGGTGTGGAATGTGGACTCATGGCATCCGCAAAGCCTTGGCTGGAACATGCTGGAACTGGATCAGCCTTTCCAGTGGAACGGAGAGGAAAACATCGTGGTGGACACCGCTTTCGACCGCATTGGCTCCGCAAGCAACACCGGCTCCACTCGCTACACCCAGATTTCCAACGGCTATATCTTTGGCCGCACCGACACTAGTAATATGGGCGACGTCTTTCATGGCGGATCTCGAAGCAACATAAGGCCAAACCTGAAATTAACAATTTATACCACAAACAACCCGCCCGCAATCAGCCTGCCCGCATATTTCGAATTTGACATGAATGGCAGCCTGCTGGTGGATTTTGCCGACTTTGTGCATGACCCGGATGGAGACGAACTCACCCTCTCCTGCGACGGCGAAAACAACATCAACGTTGAAATCAACGGCTTAAACGTCCTTTTCACCGCCACTCCAAACTGGCATGGCAGCGAAAACCTGGTTTTCACGGTCAGCGATGGTACAGACAGCGCCCAAGCTGCTGTTGAAGTCTTGGTAAACCTGAACTGGCTTGGTGCACCTGAACTTACGATGTCATTGACAGAAACCGCCAGCCCCACAGTCAAGCTGGAGTGGCCCGCAGTGCAAAACGCCACTCACTATATGGTTTGGGCTTGCAACGAACCCTGGGGTGAATATGTCCTTCTGGGTGAAACCGCCAACACTTGGTGGAATGGACCCTTGACCCATCCCAGACTTTTTTACAAGGTTATCGCCTGCAGCGCCAACGGGATTTCAACAAAATAAAACCAGAAAGACTGTAAAAGAATGGGCCCGGCAAAAACCGGGCCTTTTTCATCACTAATTTATTCCAGGATTTATTTCCACGATCTTTCCGTAATTCCAGTACCGCCAGGGTTTATGCTTTTCCGATTCTGACAGGTTACCAGCAGAAATGAGAATCCAACCATAACTGCAAGCACAATGATGAAAAGTGGAAAGAAGCCAAGGTGACCCCTTGATCGTCTGCTTCGGTACAGGGCAAAGTTTTGACCCAGCAGTTTTTGGGCCAGCCAAGTGATCATGAGGGCAAAGGTAATCAGCAGAATGATTTCCAGCCCACGGTGCATGCCGGTGAGGCCTTTCTCACGGGGATGAATCTCATCCAGTGAGCCAACCATCGCTTCCAAGCTTGGGGTCAAGCGCAAAACATCGTCCTGGCTTCCGCCAAGGGTGAAGGTGTAGGAGCGGTAGTTGCCGTTGATGCTGATGCTTCGGAAGTGTATTTCGGTCCCGGCATCGGGAGCTGCCATTGAAGCTTTGATCACAAAGCGTTCCATGGAGTTGAATCCCTCTGCATCAGCTTCGAAATTGCTCACAACATAGGCATCCGGCAAAAACAGGTCGTTGAAGTTTTTCCTGAGCCGGATTTCATCGTTTGGACCGAAGCGACCGCCTGTGCTTAAAGCTATGAAAGCGGGAAAATCCGCCGTATCATTTTCAAAAAACGCCGCCCGGATATAGAGGCTGTCCACTCGGTTCAGGATAAATTTTGTGTATGCCGGTAGAGTAGAGGCAGGATATTCTTCCTGCCCCCCTCATCAAACCGTGCATGCGGTTTTCCCGCACACGGCTTACCGACAAAGTTCGTCGCAAGCGTTCACATTCAGTTCGCACAGGAGTATTTTGA
>Ga0209722_1000046_pt1 | contig 146199 bp, 121 predicted proteins | sample BioC12SIPDNA_2_FD_185745 | JGI IMG/M metagenome (GOLD analysis project Ga0209722, IMG submission 185745) | Anaerobic biogas reactor microbial communites from Washington, USA - Biogas_R1_A C12 SIP DNA (SPAdes) (version 2) | ecosystem: Engineered > Bioreactor > Anaerobic > Unclassified | place... | reverse complement strand
TTGCTTCAAGTGGCCTTACGCTGCGTTTTTTGTCTAATCAGGGTTTTATTTGGAGTACAACTAATAGCGTTGTTACTCCAACAGATACCTATATGCTCTCTCCACGGGTAGTGTATATCACCTGCAATCAAGGAAAAGTTACCTGGTGGCACAAAAATCCTCTGGGTAGCTACGTGGATGCTGAGGTGTTCGCCGCATCCAAAAATGACCACGTTGATGACAATATCATCAAGACCATCGAGGCAGAACTCAAAACAGCTGAAAAACAGGGTGGATTTCGCGTGATTCCGGCAATCGATATGCGTTATTCTCGATATTTTTCCGGGCGTATTTCCAATGATTTATCCCTGTCACAAACCGAATTGGATGCATTCAAAGCAGGTGAATTCTGGATGTTGCTTGACCCAGGTGTTTATAAGCCTGTTTTTGGCTTTTTCTCCAGCCATGGTTTTACATGGCAGCACAACCAAAAAGCTGTGCACACAATGGATACACCAGCAGCAAATCCAGCCCAGATATATCTTACCTATGATGATGGCCTCGTCTGGTATTACAGTCCCCCTGAGTACGATGCAAAGAAAAAAATACACCCTGTTTATGTACTACAACCTGACCCATGGATCGAGGATGCAAGCAAGCTGTTAGATACTTGTATTGTAGATTTTGACCTTGATTATTGTTACCCTGAGCCTCTTGTATATACCAAAAGAGAAATAGACAGGCTTGCACGTTCAGCAAACCGCGCGCTTTCAAAAATGATCGACAAAGGATTGATGGGAAGAATAAAGAAAAATCTTCAGAACTATGAGGATGATTGCCATTGACTACAAAACAAATTCTAACCACCTGAGTATCTGCCATACTCTTGTTGGGACAAGAATTTGAAAGGAGAAACCTTGTAACGGTGGCGAAACCAACCAGAACCAAATCCGGCAAATGGCGAATTCAGGTGTTCCTGGGCTATGATGAAAACGGCAAACGTCTTTATCACAAGAAGACTGTGGAAACTCATAAAGAAGCCGTCCAGTTAATCGCCATGTTGCAACTACAGCGTACGGATGGCAAGAAGAAAAAGACCACAGTCAAGCAGGGGCTTCAAAAGTACATTATGTCGGTCGATGCAATCCATTCGCCCAGCACCATAGCAGGTTACAAGCAGATGGCACGCAATGCCTATAAGGGAATTGAGAACATTCCAATAGAGGACCTGACCCAGGCAGATGTCCAAGCCTTTGTCAACCAATATGCCGTAGACCACAACCCCAAGACGGTCCGCAACGCCAACGGTTTGCTCAGCCGGATGCTTCGATTTATGGGGCATGACGGCTTTAAGCACATCAGCCTTCCCGCAAAGAACAAGCCCAGGATTACCATTCCCACGGATGATGAGTTGGCCACCTGCCTCAATTTAGCTGGCCATCCCGGCATGCGTCAGGCCATTCTGCTTGCTGCTGGAGCCGGTATGCGCCGTGGTGAGATTGCAGCCCTGGAGTGGAAACACATCAATTACGAGGATTCGACCCTGCTTATAGAGCAGGCCTATGTCAAGGGGGAGGACGGAACCTTACACCTAAACCTCCCAAAAACCGCGCTCTCTGAACGCACCATCCTTGTTGGTGAAGATATCATGGAAGGATTTCAGGCATTGCCAAACAAGGAAAGCAAGCACCCCGTCAACCTGACGCCGGATGCCATCACCCGTCGTTTCCAACGCATTTGTGCCAAGGCAGGCTTTAAGTTCCGTTTTCATGACCTGCGCCATTACCAGGCTTCCATCATGCTGGCAGAAGGTGTTCCGGACAAATACGCCATGGAGCGCATGGGCCATTCCTCCACCAATATGCTGCGCAACGTCTACCAACACACCATGTCGGAGATGCAGCAAAAGTTTTCTTCCCAATTGAATGACAGGTTCAGCGACCGGCTCTCTAAAGCGCTGAAGACCAAGGACAGCGATCAACCTTAATTGCCGTCCAAGCAGTCCATATGAAGACGCCAGCACTGCACTGATATGACGGTTTTGCTGGCGTTTTTGTTTCGGAAAATTTTATGCATAAGCGATGCATAAACCAAAAAGTGGTGCAAAAGTGGTGCATGGGGGTGCAAAATATGGTTTTTCTGTCCATTAAAGCGAACTCACGTTCCTTTTCTCAGAATCGAAAAACCCTTATATATCAACAAAAAACCGGGATGCCATGTAAATACTGGCATCCCGTTTTGGTGGAGGTGAGGGGAATCGAACCCCTGTCCGAAGATTCAAACCCATGGATTTCTCCGAGCGCAGACAGTGGTTTCAAATTCCCGCCCCCGGCCGCCCACTGTCAGGCTGCCGGGCTTGGTAGCTTCATTTTACCGGGTTCACCGCAAAGCTTAGGTGGCCCTGTTCCTCACATCATTTGCGCCGGAGATTCAAGCCGTGAGCGCTTGAGGCCGACGTTCCGCGGGCTTAGGCCGCGAAAGCTAACTTCTGATTGTTGTCAGTTGTTTGTTTTCCCCGTTGTTGCGCGGTACAGGGGCCGCGGCTCGCTTGCCATGTGCCCGACGATCCCCGTCGAAACCAGTGCACCCCCCTGGCGTGGCTGGCGTACTGACCCGCCGGCCACTGACTGTATTATACCATAAAAAGGGGGGGCTTACAAAAGCCAGCCCGCCCGCTTGTGACATGGCACACCGGCTGACCACGGGGTGAAAAAGCCGGTTTCCGTCAGGTTGCCTTCGGGGCCGGACACAAACAAGGCGCGCTGGCCCCGGGCATGGCGGTGGGGCCCAGGACGGCGCCGCGCCGCGCCACCGGTATAAAGGCAAGGCCTGCCTGCGCGGAATCATCCGCCTGCAGGCAATCCCGGCATGCCCCGGATCCGGGCGCATGGAAATATGGGCGTCCGGCTTTTAATCAAAAGCCATCGCTATCATGTTTAAAAAGGGGGTCACGAAAAGCCGGGCGGTGTCCGCTATGCGTCCTCCCTGGCCCTTCTGTTCCCCTGCCGCAGGGCCCGGGCGATGTCGCGCCGGGCATCATGCTCCGCCATGGCGTCGCGCTTGTCGTGCAACTGCTTGCCCCGGCACACGCCCAGCTCCAGCTTGACGCGGCCGTCCCTCAGATAGAGCTGCAGGGGGATCAGGGTGTAGCCCTGGCGGGACACCTGGCCCTGCAGCTTGCGGATCTCGCTTTTGTGCAGCAGCAGGCGCTTGGGGCGCAGCGGGTCGGTGTTGAACACATTGCCCTGCTCATAGGGGCTGATGTGCATCCCGTCCACAAAGACCTCGCCGTTGCGCACCCGGGCGTAGCTCTCCTGCAGGTTGGCCCGCCCCTGGCGGATGGATTTGACCTCGGTGCCTTTGAGCTCCATGCCGCACTCATAGGTCTCCTCCACAAAATAGTCATGGCGGGCGCGGCGGTTGTTGACCAAAGGCTTGATGCCCTTGCTTTTTGCCATGCGCGCCCTCCTTGTCGTTTTGACCATTATAGCATACATGCGACCTTATGTTGACGTAGGCAGGCAGGTCACCCCAGCGGCTGCCCCGGGTCCTCCGCGATGGGGGTCATGTCCGCCACCGTGACTGGCGCTTCCTCCGTCACCTGCACCATTTCGCCCCGGCGCAGCAGGTAGAGCCAGGCCTCCTTGACCGGCTGGCCAGTGATGTCCCGCAGGGCGCGCATGTACCAGCGCATCTGGTCCCGGTAGCGCGACAGCAACACCTCCGGTTCGCCCCAGTCGGTTTTGTAGTCCACCAGCACCCAGGCGTCCTCCTCCAGGAAGCAGGCGTCCAGCACGCCCTGAAGGATCATTTGCCCCTCCACCTGCAGGGTGAAGGGCCACTCGGCCTGGCGCGCCGGGCTGGCTGCCATGCGCCTGGCCAGGCCGCTGCGGTAAAAGCGCGCCAGCATCTGCAGGTCCAGCCCCTGACGCTCCTCCCCGGTGATCAGCCCCGTCTGCAACAGGGTGTCCGCCGCCCTGGCCAGGGCCAGGGACAGGTCCTGGCCTTCCAGCTGCACAAAGCGCGCCGGGTCCAGCGCGCACAGCGCCTTGTGCGCGGCCGCGCCGCGCCGCGCCGCGCTGAGGGTGCCGGGCGCGGCTGGCTGATAGAGGGGCTGGGGCTCCCTGGTCTGCGGCAGCTCCTGCCGCTTGAGCTGGGGCGTCTCCTCCAGGGCGGCCTGGCGCGCGGCCTGGTTGACCAGCGCGGTCACCGAGCTTTTCTGCACCCGGGCATCGGGCAGCCCCAGCGGCTTGAACAGGTCCCGCGCGGCCTGCTCCAGGGCGGGCGATGTTTGCGGGCCCAGCTGCGCCATTGGGCGGGGCGGCGGGGCCTGCAGGCTGCTGATGGGGCAGGTGTACAGCTCCCAGCGGCTGCCCCCGGGCGCCGTGTACAGCCCCTCCTGCCCGGCCAGCAGCGCGGGGGCCAGCGGGGTGGCCACCCAGTCCAGCATGCTGCGCGCGCTGCCGGCGGTGTAGTCGCTGGGCGGGCGGCTCCAGCGGGCCCGGGAACCCTCCAGGTTGTCGGGCGCGCCGATCAGGATCAGCCGCTCCCTGGCGCGGGTCATGCCCACATACAGCAGCCGCGCCTCCTCGCTGAGCTCCTCCCGGTCCTTTTTGATTTTGAGGGCGCGCATGGCAAAGCCCTCCTGCCGCATGCGCAGGGCCGGGTCCACCTGCATGAGCGCCAGGCCCAGCCGCGCGTCCAGGCGCAGATCCTGGGCAGGCCGCTTGCGGGAGAAGGACGCCGCCAAATCCGGCAGGAAGACCACCGGGAACTGCAGCCCCTTGGACTTGTGCATGGTCATGATGCGCACCACGTTCTCCTGCATGCCCAGGGAGGCGCTCTGGTCGCGTTCCTGGCGTTTCAGGCCGCGCAGGGCGCGCTCCACAAAGTCCGACAGGTTCTGCGGCTCCGGCAAGGGGGCCGCCCGGGCCGCCAGCAGGCGCAGGTTGGCCCGGCGCAGGCTGCCCTCCTCCTTGGCGCCGGCCGCGGCGTAGAGGCCGGACTCCCGCAGCAGCAGCGCCACAAAGCGCTCCAGCGGCATGGCGGACGCCATGAGCCGCCAGCGCCCAAGCTGCCGCGCGGCCTCCCCAAAGCGGGCGTCCCGCCCGGCCAGCTCCTCAAACACCTCGTGCAGGGGCTGCTTGTCATCCCGCGCCTCCAGCCGCAGGCGGGCCAGCTCCAGCGGTGTGAAGCCAAAGGCCGGGCAAGCCAGGGCGGCCAGCAGCGGGATGTCCTGGCGGGGGTTGTCCAGCACCTGCAGCAGCGACAGCGCGTCGCGCACGTCTGACTGGGTGTAGAACGCGCCATCGGCATCCGAATAGGTGGGGATGCCCGAGGCGCTCAGGATCTCGGCCATCACCCCGGCGCGCCGGCTGGCGGTGCGCAAGAGGATGGCGATATCACGGAACTGCAGCTGCCGGCGCTGCCCGCCAAGCGTCACCTGGCTGTCCACCAGCTGGGCGATGCGCCTGGCAATCAGCCGCGCCTCGTACACAAAGGCGCGTTCCATCTCCCCCCTGGCCTGTCCGATGGCCGCGCCCTCCGCTTCCTCCGGTTCTTCCGGGTCCTCCATGTCCCCAGCAAAGGCTTCCTTCACCGGGTCCTCCGGCAGGCCCTCCTCCGGCGGCGCGCCGTCACGGTGCAGCAGCCACAGCTCCACCGCGGCGCCCGGCTGCCCTGGCAGGCCGCTGACCAGGCGGGCCTCCTCATCGTAGTCAATTTCGGTGGCCTCCCGGCGCATGGCGCCCTCAAACACCAGGTTGACCGCCTGCAGGATGTTGTCACTGGAGCGGAAGTTTTCCCGCAGGGTGATCAGCCGCTGCGGCGCATCCGGGTGGGGGCTGAAGGCGCGGTGCTTGCCAAGAAAGAGGGAGGGGTCGGCCAGGCGAAAGCGGTAGATGCTCTGCTTGACATCCCCCACCATGAACAGGCTGTTGTCCGCCCCGCGCAAGCGCTGGATGATGGCCTCCTGTATCTGGGAGATGTCCTGGTACTCGTCCACAAAGATGGCGTCATAGGCGGCGGCCAGCTCCTCCCGCACCGCCGGGTCCCCAAGGGCCTTGAGCGCCAGGTGCTCCAGGTCGCTGAAGTCCCACAGCGCGCGGGCGGCCTTGCGCGCCTGGTAGTTGGCCTGGGTCTGCCGGGTGAGCGCCGCCAGCGCCCGCAATTGGGGCTGGGTGGCCCGCACCTGGTGGAGCCAGTCCGCCGCCTGCTGCTCATCCTGGGGCAGCAGGCCCAGGGCCTGGCTGATCAGCTTCTTGGCCTGGTCGCGCAGCACGTCCCTGACCCGCTGGGTCAGCTGGGGGTCCTCCTGCGGGGGCGCCTTCTTGCTGGGCAGGCGGGTGAAGGTAGGGCGGGTCCAGGTGAAGCGGGGCTGGCCTGCCAAGGCCTTTCGCAGCTGGGCCACCATGGCCAGATCATCCTGGATGGCTTCGGTGTAGCGCGCCGGGCCGTCCGGGCGCAGGCACAGCGCCAGCGCCTCCTCCAGCGTGTCCGCCGCGCCCTGCAGCAGCAGGCGCGCCTCCCCGGCCATCACGGTATACCAGGGGCGCTCATACAGGCTGCCGGGCGCCTCCGGCGCGCCCAGCGCCGCGTCCAGCCATTCCTCCGGCGCGTCCTTGGACATGAGGAAGTGGTGCAGCGCGGTCACCATCTGGATGACCTGCTCCTCGCTGAAGCGGTCAAACAGGGCCTGCCCTTCCTGGCTGGGCGCCTCGTGGTAGTCATCCAGCGCCTGGTCCAGCGCCTGCTCAAACAGCTCCCGGGCCAGCGCCTCATCGGCCATCTGGGCGAGGGGGTCGGTATCGGCCGCCTGGAAGTGGGCCTTGAGCAGGCGCATACAAAAGCTGTGCAGGGTGCTGATGTCCGCCCGGCCCAGCAAGGAGAACTGGGCGCGCAGGTGGGCGCTGTCGCCGGCGGCCTCGCTGAGCAGGCCGGTCAAGCGCTCCTTCATCTCATCGGCCGCGGCGTGGGTGAAGGTGACCACCAGCATCCGGTCCAGGCGCAGGCCCGCCTCCAGCAAGCTCATCACCCGCTGAATCAGCACGGCCGTCTTGCCGCTGCCCGCGGCCGCGGACACCAGGATTTCCCGGTTGCGCGCGGTGATAGCCTGCAGCTGCCGATCAGTCCACCTGTTCATTGTCCGCCTCCAGCAGGGTCTCAAAGGCGCGGCCCACCGCCAGGCGCCCGGACGCGTAGGTCAGCGCGCCCTGCTGGTAGACCGCGTAGGGCGGCCGCATGGGCGCGTCGCAGGACAGCTCGATGGAGGCACCCTGCACAAAGGCACCCGCCGCCATGATGACCTGGTCCTCATAGCCGGGCATGTCCCAGGGCTCGGGGCTTAAAAAGCTGTCCACCGGGGAAGCCGCCTGGATGCCCCGGCAGTAGGCGGCCACCTGCCCGGGGTCGCCCATGACCAGCGCCTGGATGATGTCGCTGCGCGCCTCATCCGCCCGCGGCAGGGCCGCCATGCCCAGCAGCTCCGCCACCCGGGCAGCCAGGGCCGCGGTCTTCAGCGCCTGGCACACGGTATGGGGCGCCATGAACAGCCCCTGGTAGAAGGGCCGGTAGCTGGCCTCATAGCTGCCCACCTCCAATCCGATGCCCGGCGCGGTCAGCCGGTGGGCCACCCGGTCTATGGCCACCTGGCTGCCCGCCAGGTAGCCGCCGGTGGGCGCCAGGCCGCCGCCCAGGTTCTTGATCAGGCTGCCCGCCACCAGGTCAGCCCCCAGGTGGCTGGGCTCCTGCGTGGTCACAAAGGCGCCGTAGCAGTTGTCCACAAAAATATAGGTGTCCGGCTGGCGGGCCTTGACCGCCTGGATGAGGGGGGCCATGTCCTGTGGCAGGATGGCCGGGCGCAGGTCATAGCCCCGGCTGCGCTGCAGGAAGACCACCCGGGTGTTGGGGCGCAGCGCTGAGAGCACCGCGGGTACATCAATGGTACCTTCGCGGGTCAGCGCCACCTGGCGGCTGGTGATGCCCAGCTGGGACAGGGAGCCGGGCTCCCGCTCCCTGCCAATCACCCCGTTGAGGGTGTCATAGGGCTGGCCGGTGGCAAGCAGCAGCTCCTCGCCGGGCAGCAGCAGGCCAAACAGGCCCAGGGCCAGGGTGTGGGTGCCGCTGGCCAGCGCCGGGCGGCAGATGGCGGCCTGGGCGCCAAAGATGTCCGCGCACAGCCCCTCCAGGGTGTCCCGGCCGATGTCATCATAGCCATAGCCGTTGCTGGGCGTGAAATGCCGCGCGGCCACCCGGCGCGCCCGGAAGGCGTCCAGCACCCGCTGGGTATTGATCTGCTCCACCTGTTCAAACCGGGTGAAGACAGGGGCCAGGTCCTGTTCGGCCTGGGCAATCAGGCGGTCAATCTTTTGTTTCATCTGCCTCGTTTTCCTTTATGATGCGGGCCAGGTTGGCGTCCAGGCCCTCCTGTGCCTCCAGCCAGCGCACCCGGGGATCGGCCTGAAACCAGGTCAGCTGGCGCTTGGCGTAGTTGCGGGTGCGCCGGGCCAGCAGCTGCTGGCAGTCCGCCAGGCTGGCCTGGCCGGACAGGAAGGGCAGCAGCTCCTTGTAGCCCAGGCCCTGCATGCTCTGGGCTTGGGGGGACAGCCCAGCCGCCACCAGCCCGCGCACCTCCTCCACCAGGCCTTCCTGAAGCATCCGCGCCACCCGGTCGTCAACCCGCTGGTAGAGCTGCTCCCGCGGCCAGCGCAGGGCATAGAGGCGCAGGTCATAGGGCCCTTCCCCCGGGTCGCTGAGCCGCTGGGCGGACATGGGCTGGCCGGTCAATTCCAGCACCTCCAGCGCCCGGATGACCCGGCGCAGGTTGTTGGGGTGCAGCTGGGCGGCCCGCGCCGGGTCGCGCCGGCGCAAGGCCTCATGCACCGCCTGGTTGCCCGATTGCCCGGCCAGGGCCTGCCACCTGGCGCGGATGGCCGGGTCCCCCGGCGTGCCACCCAATTGCGGGTTTTGAGACAGGGCGCGCAGGTACAGCCCGGTGCCCCCGCAGAGGATGGGCAGGCGGCCCCGCTTCAGGATGCCCGCGATGGCGGCCTGGGCCAGCCCGCGGTATTCCGCCACCGAAAAGGCCTGGCCGGGCCCCACCACGTCCAGCAGGTGGTGGGGCACCAGCGCCTGCTCTGCCCGGCTGGGCTTGGCGGTGCCGATGTCCAGCCCACGGTAGACCTGCATGGAATCCATGCACACAATCTCGCCCTGAAGCGCCTGGGCGGCCCGCAGGGCCAACGCGCTTTTGCCGGAGGCCGTGGGCCCCACCAGGCCCAGCACCCGGGGCTTCATCACCCCTGTATCCTGCGGAAGCGGCGCTCCAGCTCCCGCTGGGTCAATTCCAGCACGATGGGGCGCCCATGGGGGCAGGAGGGCGTGGTGCCCCGCTGCTGCATCTCATCGGCCAGCTCCTGCAGGGCGTGTTCGGGCAGGCGCTCCCCGCCCTTGACCGCGTGGCGGCAGGCGGCCATGATGATGCGCTCGCGCAGGCTGTGCCCGCCCAGGCTGCCCGCCTCCCGCAGCTCGTCCAGCGCGTCGCGGAAGCTGACCGCCGCCAGCGGCTCGCCCAGCTCCACCGGCACGCTGGTGAGGCGCACCGAGCGGCTGCCGAAATCCTCCGCCTCAAAGCCAGCCTGGGCCAACGCCTCCCGGTGGGCCAGGAAGGCCTGGTAATCCGGGTAGTCCAGCTCCATCAGCTGGGGCAGCAGCAGGGCCTGGGCGGGCTGGCGGGTGTGGACGGAGGCCATCATGCTGTCAAACAGCAGCCGCTCGTGCAGGGCGTGCTGGTCAATCAGCAGCAGGCGGTCGCCCTGCTGGGCGATGATGTAGGTCTGGAAGGCCACCCCCAGCACCTGCAGGCGCTCGCCCGGCTGGCACAGCTGGGGAACGTGCAGCTGCTGGGGGGGCGCCGCCGCCTCCGGCAGGCTGTCAGGCGCCAGGCCGCGGGGCTGGGAGGCGGCCACATCCCGGGCCGGCAGGGCGCGTCCGGGCGCGGGCGGCGCGGGGGACGCGGCCGACTGGACATCGGCAACAGGCGGCGGTGCCACCTCCTGCCTGGTTACCCGGGGCAGGTCAGGGGTCGGGGGCCGCTCAAACAGCGGCGGGTGGGCCTGCCCGGGCGCGCGCTGCAGCGCGTCCGCCACCAGGTCCCGCAGGGCCTCCCCCACCGCCTGCTCCCGGGCAAAGCGCACCTCCCACTTGTTGGGGTGCACGTTCACGTCCACCAGCTCATAGGGCAGGCTGAGGGAAAGCACGCACAGCGGGTAGCGGCCAATCATCACCCGGTGGCGGCAGGCCTCCTCCAGCGCGCGGGACAGCAGGGGGGCGCGCACGGCGCGGCCGTTCAGGAAAAAATGCTGGTGGGCGCGGCTGCCCCGCGCCTGCTCGCCGATGCCCACAAAGCCCGACAGCAGCAGGCCCTGGCTGCTGCCCTCCACCGGCACCAGCGCCTGCGCGGTGTCCAGGCCATACACGGCCAGCACCGCGCCCTGGGCCTTGCCATCCCCGGGGCTGGCGTACACCTGCTTGCCGTCGCTGGTGAAGCGGAAGGCCACCTGCGGCCGGGACAGGATGAGCTGGGCCAGCAGCTGGGCGCACAGGGCGGCCTCGCGCTGGGGCTTCTTCATGAAATCCCGCCGCACCGGGGCGTTGTAAAACAGGTCGCGCACCTGCACCTGGGTGCCCTCCGCGCAGGCCGCCTCGCTGATGCCCCGCATCTGGCCGCCCTCGTTGACCGCCTTGAGGCCGCCGGCGCTGCCCTTTTGCCGGGTGAGCAGGGTGACCCGGCTGACCCGGGCGATGGAGGCCAGCGCCTCCCCCCGAAAGCCCAGGGTGGCCACGGAGTGCAGATCCTCCGCCCGGTCCAGCTTGCTGGTGGCGTGGGGCAAAAAGACCAGGCGCAGGTCCTCCGGGGAGATGCCGGCGCCGTTGTCCGTCACCCGGATCAGGTCCAGCCCGCCGCCCTCAATGGCCACCGTGACCGCGGTGGCGCCCGCATCCAGGCTGTTCTCCACCAGCTCCTTGATGGCGCTGGCCGGGCGCTCCACCACCTCGCCCGCGGCGATGAGCTCCACCACCTCCGGCGGCAGCACGCGGATTTTGCCGTTCATTTTGCCTCCTTACAGTTTCCGCGCTTTTTCCTTGAGCAGGAAAAGCTGGTTGAGCGCGTCCATGGGGCTCATCTGCAGCACGTCCAGCCCGGCCAGCTCCTGCACCAGCTCAGCCCGGGCGTACTCGCCCAGGGCCATCTGCTCCTCCTGCCGCTTGCGCTTCTCCAGGATGTTGCGCCCGATGGCGTCCACGGTGATGTTGCTGGCCTCCAGCCGCGCCATGATCTGCTGGGCGCGGGCGACCACCCCCCGGGGCATGCCGGCCATGCGCGCCACGTACACGCCAAAGGACTTGTCCGCCCCACCGCGCTGGATCTTGTGCAAAAACACCACCTCGTCCCCCAGCTCGCGGGTGAGCACGCTCAGGTTGACCACGCCTTCCAGCGCCCCCTCCATGCCCGACAGCTCGTGGTAGTGGGTGGCAAAGAGGGTGAGCGCGCCGGATTTCTGCGGGTCCGCCAGGTATTCCACCGCCGCCCAGGCAATGGACAGCCCGTCCAGCGTGCCCGTGCCCCGGCCCACCTCGTCCAGCACCACCAGGGAGCGCTGGGTGGCGTTGCGCAGGATGAAGGACAGCTCGTTCATCTCCACCATGAAGGTGGACTGGCCGGCCGCCAGGTCATCCTGGGCGCCGATGCGGGTGTACACATTGTCCAGCAGCGGGATCCGGGCGCTGTCCGCCGGCACGAAGGAGCCCAGGTGGGCCATCAGGCAGATCAGCGCGGTCTGGCGCAGGTAGGTGGATTTGCCGGCCATGTTGGGCCCGGTCACAATCAGCACCCGCTCCTCCGGCCCCATGCGGGTGTCGTTGGGCACAAAGCTGCCCTCCGGCAGCGCCTGTTCCACCACCGGGTGGCGGCCTTCCCGGATCTCCAGCAGCCCCTCCTGGTTCATCCGCGGGCGCGTGTAGTGGTGCTCCCGGGCGGCGCGCGCCAGGGACTGCAGCGCGTCCAGGGCCTTGAAGCCCTGGGCCAGGCGGGTCAGGGGCAGCATGTGGGTGAGCAGCTGGTCCAGCAGCTGGCTGTACAGCTGGGCCTCCAGCCGGGCGGCCTCCTCCTGGGCGCCCAGGGCGCGGCGCTCCAGCTCGCCCAGCTCCGGGGTGGTGTAGCGCTCGGCGTTGGCCATGGTCTGGCGGCGGGTGTAGTGCCCGGGCACCAGGGAAAGGTTGGCCCGGGTGACCTCGATGTAGTAGCCAAAGACGCGGTTGTACTGCACCTTCAGGTTTTTGATGCCGGTGCGCTCCCGCTCCCGGGCCTCCAGGTCGGAGATCCATTGCCGGCCGTCCCGCGCGGCCAGGCGCGCCTTGTCCAGGGCCTCGCTGTAGCCCGCCTTGATGGCGCCACCGTCCGCCGCCTGGGCAGGGGCATCCTCCGCGATGGCGTCAAACAGCAGGGCGCTGAGCTCCTCCTGGGGGGCCAGCAGGCTGAGCAGGCGCCTGAAGCCCTGCTGGGGCAGGTGTTGCAGCAGCCGCTGCGCCCCTGGCGCTTGCTGAAGCGAGCGCAGCAGCGCCAGGCAGTCCCTGGGGCCCAGGCTGCGGTAGGCCAGGCGGGAGAGCAGGCGTTCCAGGTCGTACACCTCGCCCAGCAGGGCGGCCACCTGCTCCAGCAGCAGGCTGTCCTGGTGCAGGGCGTCCACGCAGTCCAGCCGCTCCTCAATGCGCGCCAGGTCGTTGAGCGGCTGCTCCACCCAGGCGCGCAGCTGGCGCGCGCCCATGGCGGTGCGGGTGCGGTCCAGCGTGTGCAGCAGGGTGCCCCGGCCCGGCCGGCCGCGCAGGTCGCTGACCAGCTCCAGGCTGCGCCTGGTGGTCAGCGGCAGGGGCAGGGCCTCCTCCCCCTTTTGCACCCGCAGGGTGGTGATGTGCCGGAGCGCCACCTTCTGCGTGTCCCTCAGGTAGGCCAGCAGGGCGCCGGCGGGGTTGATGAGCAGGGCCTCCTGCCTGTCCAGGCCCAGCGCCTCCAGGGAGGCCACGCCAAACTGGTCCCGCAGCGCCTGGGCGGCGCGGCGGGGCTGGAAAAGCTGCGGGGACACGGCGCTGAGCAGGGCCGCCTGCCCGCCCTGCAGGCGCTCGGGCTGGTTGCAGATCAGCTCCCGCGGGGAGAGCGTTTGCAAAAAGGCGTGGAGCGCCTCCTCCCCCTGGGGGAAGGCGCGGGCAAAAAACTCGCCGGTGCCCACGTCGCACCAGGCAAGGCCGGCCTTCCTGGCGGCCAGAAACACCCCGGCCACAAAGCGGTTCTCCCGTTGAGGGCCCTCGCCCGGGTCGGTGTAGGTGCCCGGGGTGACCACGCGCACGATGTCCCGCCGCACCAGGCCCCTGGCGCTGGCCGGGTCCTCGGTCTGCTCGGCGATGGCCACCTTGTAGCCCCGGCTGATCAGCCGGGCGATATAGCCGTCCACCGCGTGCCAGGGCACCCCGCACATGGGGGCGCGCTCAGGCAGGCCGCAGTCCCGCCCGGTGAGGGTGAGCTCCAGCTCCCGGCTGGCGGTGACGGCGTCCTCAAAGAACATCTCATAAAAATCGCCCAGGCGGAACATGAGGATGGCCTCGGGGTAGGCCTCCTTGAGCTCCAGGTACTGGCGCATCATCGGGGTCAGTTCTGCCACAGTCCACCTCCTGACAGATGGGCTGATTATACCATAGTTTGCGGGGCGGCCGGCAGATGCCAAAGCCCGCGGGCCGGTTCGACGGCCCGCGGGCCTGTTCCGCGCGGGGAAGGTCTCAGCTGTGCAGCACGGTCTTGCCCGGGCTGCCGCGCTTCTTGATGTTGGGCGGGCGGCGCTCAATGGCCGCCAGGGCAATCTCCACATCCTCGTGGGCCTCATCCGGGGTGTGGGCGCCCACCACCACCATGTCGGTCTCCCGGAGGGTCACATAGGAAAAGGTGAGGCCCACAAAGGGGCTGAGCCGCCCGGCCGCCATGGGCTTGATGGCCATGACCGGCTTCTTAGCCTGCCAGATCATCTTGTGCACGGTCTCCACCTCCACCTGCATCAGGAAGCCGGCGGCGTTGTAGAGCTGGATGTAGGTCTCCACGTCGTACCCGTTGGCGTCGGAATAGGCGATGATTTCCGGCATGTGGGCGGACAGGCCGGGCACCAGGCCCAGCTGGCGGATCATGTCCAGGTAGTCCGAAATCCGGTCCATGGTGCCCTTGTGCTTGTTGACCAGCTGCTCGCAGCTGCCGTGGTGGATGAGGCTGAAGGTGGCGCCGATGTCCCGCCCGTGGGAGAGCACCTTCATGGCGGCCTCGCGGCCCTGCCGGCTGTCGCTCACGTCGATGATGGGCGTGTCAATCAGGATGACCTGCTGGCCGCTGCGCTGCTCGGCCAGCCTGGTGCCCTCCACCAGCACCTGGCTTTGGGAAAAGGGCGCCATGAGCGCGTTGATGCCATAGGCCAGGAAGGCCTCCACCAGGCTGCTGACCGCCTCGCGGTTGTCATAGCGGCGCTTGATCATGTCATCCGCCGCCACGCTGGTGTGGCTGTAGCCCAGCATCCAGTTGCTGCCGATGATCATCCGGGGCAGGGAGATGCCCGCCACCTGTGTTCTGGGAAATGTCTGCATATTGCCTCCTTGTGACCGCGGGGCGGCATATTGTTGCTCTTTTTCCATTATAGCAGAGCGCCGGGCCCCCGCAAGCAAAAAAGGCCCGAAGGCCTTGGGTTGTCAAAAAGTTGCTGCCGGGCGGGGCTGGCTCAGCGGGCTGGGCCGCACCCCGTGCAGCCCGCGCAGCCGCCGCTGCCGCAGCCGGCTTCCTCAGCGAACTCGTCCTCGCCGGTCAGCTGGGCCTGCAGCGCGCGGTTGATGCGGTCCATCAGGCGGTTGAAGGTGAGGCGGGCCAGGTTGACCTCGGCCATGCCGGGCAGGCGGCCAATCCTGTCCTGCACGGCGTCGGCCTGCTGCTCCAGCTTGAGGATTTCAGCCTCGTCCTCGCCGTCCAGTTCCATCGCGGCAATCTGGTCGCGCAGGTCGGCGTACTCGGCGTACAGGTCGGCCACCTGGGGGTTCTCGGAGACCTGGTCAGACAGCTCGTTCATGCGGGTGAACTCGGTGGAGGCGGCGATGAGCTGGCCCAGCTCGCGGGCTTTTTCCAAAATGTGTTCCATGGTGTGGTTCCTTTCAATCAGGTAGAATTTGCTGGCCCTTGAGGGTGTTGTGCCCCTGGGCGGTGATGGTGACAGGCAGAATCTGCCCCACCTGGTCTGTTGTGCCGGGGAAGTTGCAGGCGATGCCCCGCTCGGTTTTGCCGGTGAGCTGGCCGCTGCCGCGCCGGGCGCTGCCCTCGGCCAGCACCTGAGCGCGCCGGCCCACCTGGGCGCTAAGCACCTGGGCGGTGATGCCTTCCTGCAGGGCGTTGAGGCGGGCCAGGCGCTCGCTGGCCACCCCGGGGTCCACCCGCCCGGGCAGGCGGGCGGCGGCGGTGCCCCCGCGGGGGCTGTAGATGAAGGTGAAGGCGCTGTCAAAGCGCACCTCCTCCACCAGGGACAGGGTCTTGGCAAAGTCATCCCCGCTCTCCCCGGGGAAGGCCACGATCAGGTCGGTGGTCAGGCCAATCTGGGGCAGGGCCGCCCGCAGCGCGCGCACACGGCCCAGGTACCATTCCCGGGTGTACTTGCGGTTCATGGCGCGCAGCATGGCGTCGCTGCCGGACTGGGCGGGCAGGTGCAGTTGGGGGCAGATGGCCGGGTTGCGCGCCATTTCGGCAATCAGCTCATCGGACAGGTCCTTGGGGTTGCTGGTCATGAAGCGCAGGCGCCTGATGCCGGTATCCTGAAGCGCGCGCAGCAGCTCATGAAAGCGGGGGCCGTCGCTGTCCGTGCCGTAGGAGTTGACGTTTTGCCCCAGCAGCATGATCTCCTGCACCCCATCCCGGACCAGCGCCTCGGCCTCCGCCACGATGTGGGGCAGCGCGCGGGAGCGCTCCCGCCCGCGCACCAGGGGCACCACGCAGTAGGAGCAGAAGTTGTCACAGCCATACATCACCGTGAGGTAGGCGAAAAAGGGCGAGGAGCGCAGCACCGGCAGGCCTTCATACAGCGTGCTGTCCTCCCCCGCGCGGAAGGCGGCCTCCCGGCGGCCCTCCATGGCGTCCAGCAGGCGCTGGGGCAGCTGGTAGATCTCCCCCGGGCCAAAGCTGAAATCCACATGGGGGTAGCGGGTGTTGAGGCGTTGCTGGAACCCCTCCTGCTGGGCCATGCAGCCGCACACGCCCACCAGCAGCCGGGGGCGCTGTTTCTTGATTTCCTTGGTGAAGATGATGTTGCCCATGGCGCGCCGCTCCGCGTTGTCGCGGATGCAGCAGGTGTTGAACAAAATCAGGTCGGCGTCCTCCCGCGTTAAGGCGGCGTCCATGCCCATGCTCTCCAGGATGCCGGCCATGGTCTGCGTGTCATGGGCGTTCATCTGGCAGCCATAGGTAATCAGGTGGTAGCTGCGGGGGCGGTCAGGCCGCGCGGCGATCTGCCGGGCCACCTCCTCCTGGCGCAGGATCTCCTCCCGGCTCACCGGGCGTACGGCGTTACGCATGCTCTGTGTGAATCTCCTCCATCCCTTGGGTGTATGCCTGGCGCTGGGCGGCCAGGGCGGGCTGGGCCTTTTTGCGGGTCATTTCCATCAGCCCCAGGCGGGTGAAGCCCAGCACCTCGCTGGTCACCCTGTCCTCCAGCAGCGCTTCCTCCAGGGCGGATTGTACCACGGCGCGCTGGGCTTCATGCTCCATACCGATGAAATCAATTAGGATGATGCCCCCGACGCGGCGCAGCCGCAGCAGGCGGGCAATCTCCCGCGCCGCCTCCAGGTTGGTGCGCAGCATCAGGTCCCCCGCCTTGTTCATGTCCTGGGCGGTGTTGACATCAATCAGCAGGGCGGCCTCGCAGGGGTCCAGCACCAGCTGGCCGCCCGAGGGCAGGCGCACCACGCGCCGGAGCGCCTGGTGCAGCTGCTGGGCCACCCCATACAGGCCAAAGGGGTCCGGGTGCACCCGCAGGGGCAGGTCCAGGCCCTGCGCGGCGCGTGGGTCATCCACAATGAGCTGGTCGGGCAGCGCGCGCTCATCCCGCAGCAGGCGCGCGAGGATGCCCGGGGCGGGCGCCAGCAGCGCGGGCGCGCGGGCCTGAGCGGCCTGGTCCAGCAGGGTTTGCCAGGCGGCCAGGTGGGCCGCCACCTCCCGCGCCACCTCCTGGCGCGCCACCCCCTGGGCGCTGGCGCGCAGCACCAGGCCCATGCCCGGCGGGCACAGCCTGCGGGCCAGCAGGCGCAGGGCCTGCGGGTCGGCCGCCCGGCGGGAGGCGCTGGCCTGGCTGCCCCGGGGCAGCAGCATGGCATAGCGCCCGGGCAGGCTGATGTCGCAGGTCAGGTAGGCAGCCTTGCCCCCCTGGGGCGGCTTCTTGAGCTGCACCGGCAGGGCCTCCCCGGGGTCGGGCCGCGGGGCGCCCGCCAGCTCATCAAAGGGCAGAAAGCCTTCCACCCCCGGGGCCAGGGTCACAAAAAGGGCGTGCAGGCTCTTCATCACCCGGCCCACCCGCCCCAGGTAGACCGCACCCGCCTGGCTGGCCAGGTCCTCCTGCAAGGGCCAGTACTCCAGCAGCTGCCGGTCCTTGAGCAGGGCCAGGGCAGGCGCGTCGCCCAGGGCACGGATGAGCAGCTCCTTCACGGCTGCTCCAGGGGCAGCAGGCGCTTGTCCAGCAGCGCGGTGCGGGTTATGAGGCAGCGGGGCCGGGGGATGCCGGCGTACTCACACAGGCTGGCCAGCAGCTGGTCAGGCCGCGCGCTGCCCTGCTCGCTCAGCGCCAGCAGGGCGTGCAGGGCGCCGCCGTGCAGCTGCAGGTCATGGATCAAGGGGCGCAAATCGGCCTGGCGGACGCCCGCCTTGCCGCGCTTTTCAAAGGGGATGCTTGCCTGGGCCAGGAAGCCGGGCAGGGCCTGGCCCAGCGCCTCCAGGCCCTCCTCGGGCTTCAGGGTGTAGCGGGCGGCCTGCAGCCGGGCCATGGCCGGGGGGGTCTCCTCCTCCAGCGCCCGGGCAGCCAGCGCCTTGAGGCCCTCGGGCAGCGCGGCGTTGAGGCGGTCCAGGAAGGCCTGCTCCTCCATCTCCCGCGCCAGGGGCAGCTCCATCACCTCGCGCGCGCCCTGCACGCCCACGGACAGCGGGGCGGCGAAGCTGAGCAGCAGGTGGGGGTTGAAGCCCTGGGAATAGCGGACCGGCAGCCCGGCCCGGCGCAGGGCGCGCTGCATGGCCCGCTGCAGGTCCAGGTGGCCGATGAAGCGGTGGGGGCCCATTTTTTCGTACACAACCAGCATTTTCACGGCAGGCAGACCCCGTCAAAGCGGCGCAGCCCACAGCCCTCGCAGCCCAGGCGGCAGTCCGGGGTGACCTGGCCAGCCAGCGCGCGCTCATGCTCGCGCCACAGGAAAGCGCGGGTGACGCCGATGTCGGCCAGCTCCCAGGGCAGCAGCTCCCCTTTGCCGCGCACCCGGTTGGCGTACAAGGCCGGGTCCAGCCCGGTGTCCCGGAAGGCCTGTAGCCAGGCCTGGTAGTTGAAGTGCTCGCTCCAGCCATCCAGCAGGCAGCCCAGCGCATAGGCGCGCAGCAGCACCTTTGCCAGCCGCCGGTCGCCCCGGGCGAAGCAGGCCTCCAGGAAGCTGGTCTGCGGGTCATGCCAGTTGAAGGTGACCCCGCGGATCTTGAGGGCCTCGCGCAGCAGCGCCTGCTTGCGGCGGATGTCGTCCAGGCTGTCCTGGGCGGCCCACTGGAAGGGGGTGAAGGGCTTGGGCACAAAGGTGGAGGCGCTCACCACCACCTTGAGGCCGCGGGCGCGCTTCTCCTTGGGCAGCGCGTAGTAGCAGGCCACCACCTTGCGCGCCAGGTCGGCGATGCCCAGCAGGTCCTCATCGGTTTCGGTGGGCAGGCCAATCATGAAGTACAGCTTGACGCTGCTCCACCCCTGTTCAAAGGCCTCGGTGACGCTGCGCAGCAAATCCTCCTCGGTGACGCCCTTGTTGATGACATCCCGCAGGCGCTGGCTGCCCGCCTCCGGCGCCAGGGTGAGGCCGGATTTCTTGACACGGGCGGTGTCCACCAGCGCCTCCTGCAGCTGGTTGTCAATGCGCAGGCTGGGCAGGGACAGGCTGACCCGCTGGTCCATGAAGCAGGCGTTGAGGCTGCCAATGAGCCCCAGCAGCTGGCTGTAGTCCCCCGTGGACAGGCTGGACAGGCTCATCTCCTCGTAGCCGGTGGCCTCAAACAGGCCTTTGGCCAGCTCCAGCAGCTTCTCCGGGCTGCGCTCGCGCACCGGGCGGTAGAGCATGCCGGCCTGGCAAAAGCGGCAGCCCCGGGTGCAGCCCCGCATGATTTCCAGCACGATGCGGTCATGCACGGCCTCAGAAAAGGGCAGGGGGGTGCGCTGGGGGAAGGCGGCCGCGTCCAGGTCCAGCTCCAGGCGCTTGCGGATGGGCAGGGGGGCCTGGGGCATAAGCGGCGTGAAGGCGGCCAGGCTGCCATCCTCATGGTAGCTGGCCTCATACAGGCTGGGCACGTACACCCCCGGCACACCGGCCAGGTTCACCAGGATGTCCTCCCGGGACAGGCCGGCCGCGCGGCCCTGGCCAATCACCCGCAGCATTTCCAGGGTGGCGGTCTCGCCATCCCCCAGCAGGAAGGCATCGATGATGGGCGCCAGGGGCTCGGGGTTGAAGGCGCAGGGGCCCCCGGCAATCACAAAGGGCGCCTCCGGGGGCCGCTGCCGGCCCTCCAGCGGGATGCCGCCCAGGTCCAGCATCGCCAGGATGTTGGTGTAGCTCATCTCGTACTGCAGGGTGAAGCCCACGGCGTCAAAATCCCGCAGGGGGCGGTGGCTTTCCAGGGAAAACAGGGGGATGCCCTGCTCCTTCAGCCCCGCCATCATGTCCACCCAGGGCATCATGGCCCGCTCGCACAGCAGGTCGTCCTCGCGGTTGACCGCCTCGTAAAGCACCTTCATGCCCAGGTGGCTCATGGCCACCTCGTAGGTGTCCGGGAAGGCAAAGCAGAAGGTGGTGCGGCCCGCCCAGTCCTTTTTGACCGCGTTGACCTCGCCGCCGGTGTAGCGGGCGGGGCGCTGCACGGTCTCCAGCAGCGCCTCCAGGCGCTGGTTCATCTCCGGGTTCAAAGGGTGTCCTCCCTCAAAAAGTGGTAGCCCATATTCTACCACGCCACGGGGACGCTGTCACGGAAGCGTCTCCGGCCGCGCAGGGGCCTTGCCCGGGCAGGCTATCTGCTGTTGTTCATGGCGTTGAGCTGCTTCAGCCCGGCGTCCCCCGCCAGCTTCCGGTATGCTGCGGTCTCCCGGCCGTAGAGGGCGGCCTTGCCATCGCTGTCCAAGTGGATGCCCCAGCCGTAGCGCTTGGTCAGGGCGCAGGCGCGCAGGCAGGGCCGGCCTTTGCTGAAAAACTCCTCCCGGCTGATGCCCCGGGGCGCGCCGGTGGCCGCGTAGACCAGGTCGTCGGAGGTAAAGGCGTAGGGCGAAGCGGCCATCATCTCATACTGGACGCGCGCCGCGGTGTTTGGCTCCCTCTGAGGCGGAACCATGCCGGTGGCTGCCGGACAGTCCTCAGCAACGCGGATGAAGGCGCTGAAATAGTTGGTGGAATGTCTGCCCATGAATTCCCTCCCCGGTGAAGTTCCACATGAATATACCACGCGCAGAAGGCCCGCCGCGTTTGCGGCGGGCCCTCATGGCAGGGCTTGTTGATGGCGGTTCGCCTTCTGCAAAGCGGCCTTCAGGCCATGCTTATCCTAAAGCCGAGGTTCAGGCGTTTTGCAGCGCTTCCGCCCTGGACGCATCCGCGGTTTCCGCCCCGGCGCGCAGGGGCTTGAGGGCGCCCGCCCAGGCCAGCAGCTGGTCCAGCATGGCGTTCAGGTCCTCCCCTTTCATGTCCTGGGGCTTGAAGGCGCTGAAGTTTTCAAAGTCAGTGAACAGGCTCAGCTGCACCTGGGTGCGCACATCGGCCAGCTGCAGCTCCCCCACCACCTGGCGCAGCTGCTCCACCGCGCGCACGCCGCCCGCGCTGCCGTAGCCCACAAAGCCCACCGCCTTGTTGGCCCACTCCACCGCCAGGTAGTCCAGGGCGTTCTTGATGGCGGCGCTGGGGCCGTGGTTGTACTCTGGCGTCACGATGATGTAGCCGTCAAAGGACGCGACGGCCTGGGACCAGGCCCTGGTGTGCTCCTTCTGGTACTGGTTGTAGCCGGCGGGCAGCGGCTCGTCCAGCAGGGGCAGGTGAAAATCCTGGATGTCCAGCAGGCTGTATTCGGCGTCGCCGCGGGCCTGCGCCTGGGCAAGCACCCAGCGGGCCACCTGCTCGTTGTTGCGGCCCGGCCTGGTGCTGCCGGTGATGATGGCAATCTTCAACATAAAAAAAGAACTCCTTGGCGTATATTCAGCCGCTCGCGCGGCACACAGGAATGATATCCGCCGGGCAGACGGTTTAAACACCGGCCATCGCTTGACCGCTAGCACCTTTTGACAAACAAGGGATTTTTGAACAGAACATGATTCATGTTTCATGTAATTCGCGCCCCTTTCCCTGCCCGGCCGCGCCCCGGGCGGGTATATTCGCACCAAACCCCGGATGAAAGGATGCCCGCATGAACATCACCCTGCAGGACGTCAAGAACCACCCCGCCTTCACCACCTATATCCAGCGGGCGGACGAATACCTCACCCAGATGGGCTATACCGAGCACGCCTTTGTGCACGTGGGCCGGGTGGCCAACGAGGCCGCCCGCATCCTGCTGCAGACCGGGCATGACAAGCGCAAAGCCGAGCTGGCCGCCATCGCCGGCTACCTGCACGACATCGGCAACATCGTCAACCGCGAGGGGCATGAGCAATCCGGCGCCATGATGGTGTTCTGCCTGCTCACCCAGATGGGCGCCAACCCCGATGACATCGCCACCATCGTCACAGCCATCGGCAACCACGACGAGGGCAGCGCCAGCCCGGTGTCGGAGGTCTCCGCCGCCCTCATCCTGGCGGACAAGTCCGACGTGCGCCGCAGCCGCGTGCGCAACCGGGAAACCATTGATTTTGACATCCACGACCGGGTCAACTACGCGGTGGAGGACACCCGCATCGTGATCCTGGACGCGGAAAAAGAGATCCAGCTGCAGCTGCGCATTGACCAGGAGGTGTCCAGCATCTCCGAGTACTTTGAAATCTTCCTCTCGCGCATGCTGCTGTGCCGCCGGGCGGCCAGCAAGTTGGGCCATGACTTCGCGCTGCTGATCAACGGCCAGAAGATGATGTAGGCACAGCGCCCCGGCGCGGGGACCGCCCTCCCAGCGGGGTGGTCCCCACGCTTTTTCCAGCCCTTGGCGGCAGGCCTGGCGGGGGCAAACACCACCAGGCACCACAATTGGTAGACAAACCCCTTCAAAAACCCACAAGATGTGGTATGATGTGGATACAAGCGCATCACCCCTGGGAGGCGGATGCCCATCCGCGCTCCCACCCGCCCGCGCCCGGACAGCCGGGCCGGTTTGCCCGCGAAGGAGGAAGCCATGGCCTGTGAGTTTCATGTAACCGGTGGCCCCCTGCCCCAGGAGGAACTGGACGCCTACCTGGCCCGCGCCAGGGAGAAGTTTGGCCGCGCCCCCCGGCGCATCGACATCCTGGTGGAGGGCGAGGAGGTGGCCCTGGACTATACCTTTGACGCGCCGCCCTTTGAGCGCATCCGGCGCATCACCGGCTACCTGGTGGGCACGCTGGACCGCTTCAACAACGGCAAGCGCGCCGAGGAGCATGACCGGGTCGCCCACCACCTCTGACCCCCGCGCCGGGTGTGTCCACCTCGCCTGCCGGGTATACTCCTTGTAGCCGGACGCTCGCGCAAGCCGTGCCCGGTGAACGGCCGGACAGGCCGCATTACATGATTGAAGAGGAATGGACACCATGGCAAACATCACCCTGTATCACTTTGAAGGCTGCCCGGCCTGCGCCCGCGCCAAGGAATGGATCAGCCAGCTGAAGACCGAAAAGCCGGAGCTGGCCAAGGTCAACGTGGAGATGGTGGACGTGCACAAGACGCCCAACTTCCGCGCGCCCGAGCCCTTTTACTATGTGCCCACCTTCTTTGTCAACGGCAAGAAGGCGGTGGAGGGCGAGGTCACCAAGGACGGCATCGAGCGCATCCTGCGCCAGGGCGTCTGAGCAAGGCTGCACCGCACAGCACCGCGGCACATGCCCGGTGCTTTTTGCTGCACCGGGCCGGGCCTGGCCACAAAAGGGGACGTGAAACGCCTGACTGGCAGGCGTTTTTGTATATATTGGCCGCCAACCTGTCCATCCAGGCGATGGCATGGATGGCAAAAATGGTTACAATAAAAGGGAGGGAATTCCCAAGGAGGCAAGCACCATCAGAACCAATTTTCACTCCCACACCACCCGCTGCCAGCACGCCACCGGCCGGGATGAGCAGTATGTGACCGCCGCGATCGCGGCGGGCTATGCCCAGCTGGGCATGTCCGACCACGGCCCCTGGCCCTATGGGGACGGCTATGTGTCCGGCATCCGCATGCGCCTGGACGAGTTTCCCGGCTACCTGGCCTCTGCCCGCGCCCTGAAGGAGAAATACCGGGAGCAGATTGCCATTTACGTCGGGCTGGAAAGCGAGTACTACCCCGCCTACAGCGGGTGGCTGGCCGAGCAGGCGGAGGCGGAGCGGCTGGACTTCCTGATCCTGGGCAGCCACTTTGACCGGCCGGACGAGGACATCTATTTCGGCGGCATCACCCAGCCCCACCAGCTCTACCGCTACGCCAGGCACACCATCCTGGGGCTCAGGAGCGGGCTGTACTGCTGCCTGGCCCACCCGGACCTGTTCATGCTCAACTACCCGGCCTTTGATGAGGACTGCGCGGTGATCAGCCGGGACATCGCCCAGGCGGCCAGGGACCTGGGCATCCCGCTGGAGTACAATTTGTCCGGCCTCTACCCCCAGTCCTGGCGGCGGGGCCCGGGCTACCCGGCGGCCGGCTTCTGGCAGATTGCCGCGCAGGAGGGCGCCAGCGCCATCATCGGCCTGGACGCCCATGACCCCGGGCGCTACGCGGACACCCACCTCTATGACCAGGCGGTGCGCGATTTGGCGCAGCTGGGCATCAACCGCGTGGACAGCCTGGTGCCCTGCCGGATGGGCAAGCGCCTGGCGGTGTAAGGAGAGGCAGCATGATACAGCAAAACAAAACCACCCAGAACAACCCGTTGCTGTTTCTCTACCGCATCGTCCAGGGCGCGCTGATTGGCGGGGGCGCCATCCTGCCCGGCGTGTCCGGCGGCGTCCTGGCGGTGGTCTTTGGCATCTACCGGCCCATGATGGCCTTTTTGTCCCGGCCGCTGGCCACCTTCAAAAGCCAGTGGAAGCTGTTTGTGCCCATCATCCTGGGCGTGGCCCTGGGCTTCTGGGGCTTCGCGCGGCTGGTGGACTGGCTGTTCTCCGGCGATTCCCCCTACCCCCTGGCGCTGTTCATCGGCCTGATCCTGGGCACCCTGCCCCAGCTCTACCGGGCCGCCCAGCAGCCCCAGGCGGGCGCGTCCCTGACAGAGACCGAACGGCGCAACAACCGCCTGGCCCTGGTCATCAGCTTTGTGGCGCTGCTGGCCTTCCTGTTTGTGGTCTCCCGGCAGACCAGCGCGCAAAGCCTGGAGCCCACCCTGGGCTGGTCCTTCCTCTCGGGCCTCATCTGGGGCTTTTCCCTGGTGGTGCCGGGGCTGTCCTCCTCCTCCATTTTGCTGTTCATGGGCATTTACACCAAGCTGATGGCCGGGGTGAAGGACCTGAACCTGGGCATCATCATCCCCCTGATGCTGGGCATCGCCGTGGTGGCCTTCCTGTTTGCCCGGCTGGTCGACAGGCTGTTTGAGCGGCGCCATGGGGTGGCCTCAAACGCCGTGGTGGGCCTGGTGGCCGCCAGCACCCTGGCCATCGTGCTCTTCCCGCCGCCGGAGTTTGTCATCGCCTCCCTGCCCCAGGCCCTGATCAGCCTGCTGGTGGCCGCGGCGGGCTTTGTGGCCGCACACTACCTGGCCCTGTGGGGGGAGAAGATCAAGCCCGATTAGGCGCGGCCCGCATGCGCCCTCTGGCCTGCCGCGTGGCAGGCCTTTCTTTTTTTCTGCCGCCGGACGCCCGGGCGGATGATGCCGCCAAACCCGCGCGCAGTCCCTGGCCCGCCAGCAGGCCGCGCCACGCCATTCAAATGATACAAACATATTTGTTCGTTGACCTTCTTTGACCAATAGGCTATAATAGAGGCCAGTATGACATATGTCAAAAAACAGAAAGGACAAAGAGATGGAAAACAACAACACCACGTACAACCGCATGCCCCTGATCGGTGACATGGCCCCCGCCTTCAGCGCCGTGACCACCCAGGGCCCCATCAACTTCCCCGAGGACTACAAGGGCAAGTGGGTCATCCTCTTTTCCCACCCGGCGGACTTTACCCCGGTGTGCACCACCGAGTTCATGACCTTCGCCACCCTGGCCGATGAGTTCAAGGCCCTCAACACCGAGCTGGTGGGCCTGTCCGTGGACTCCCTCTACGCCCACATCGCCTGGCTGCGCAAGATCCAGGAGCTGGAGTGGAAGGGCATGAAGAACGTGGAGGTCCAGTTCCCGCTGATTGAGGACATCCGCATGGACGTCGCCAACAAGTACGGCATGATCCAGCCCGGCCAGTCCAACACCCAGGCTGTCCGCGCGGTCTTCATCATCGACCCCGAGGGCAAGATCCGCACCATTCTGTACTACCCGCTGTCCACCGGGCGCAATTTCGACGAGATCAAGCGCATCATCCTGGCCCTGCAGAAGGCCGACAAGGACAGCGTGGCCACCCCGGCCGACTGGCGCCCGGGCGATGACGTCATCATCCCCACCGCCGGCTCCTGCGGTGTGGCCAAGGAGCGCATGGAAAGCCAGGACGAGGACAAGTACTGCCTGGACTGGTTCATGTGCTTCAAGCGCGAGCAGAAGGCTTAAGCGGCCAACCCGCCCACACCAGGCAGGCAAAACGCGCCCCCAGGCTGCAGACCAGCGCCGGGGGCGCGTTCATGTTGGCGCTGGGCAAAGCAGAAGCCCCTCAAGGCCGCAGGCGCGCGGGCGCATCAATCCCGCCTTTTCGCGCCGTTTCTGATTGAAGGGCACAAAAAACGGTACAATCCCCTATGCGGGCCCGCCGTGATGGCGGGCGCGCGGATTGGAGAACGCCATGAAAACCTATGAAAGCACCGTGCAGCTTATCGGCGGCACGCCCCTGATCCACCTGGCCCGCCTGCAGGACAAGCTGGGCCTGCAGGCCCGGCTGCTGGCCAAGGCCGAGTCCTTCAACCCCGCCGGCTCTGTCAAGGACCGCATCGCCCGCGCCATGGTGGACGCAGCCGAGCAGGAGGGCAGCCTGCGGCCCGGCGGGCTGCTGGTGGAGGCCTCCTCCGGCAACACCGGCATTGGCCTGGCCCAGGTGGCCGCCGCGCGCGGCTACCGCCTCATCCTGACCATGCCCGACACCATGTCCAAGGAGCGGCGCCAGCTGCTCAGGGCCTATGGCGCCCAGCTGGTGCTGACCGATGGCGCCCAGGGCATGCCCGCCGCCATGGAGCGCGCGGGGCAGATTGTGGATGAGAACCCCGGCGCCGTCTATGTGCGCCAGTTTGAGAACGAGGCCAACCCCCGCGCCCACTACGAAACCACCGGGCCGGAGATTGAGCAGGCCACCCGCGGCCAGGTGGACATCTTCATCAGCGGCGTGGGCACCGGCGGCACCATCACCGGCGCCGGGCGCTACCTGAAGGAGCGCCACCCGGGCCTGCAGATCATCGCGGTGGAGCCCAGCGGCTCCCCGGTGCTCTCCGGCGGGGAGAAGGGCAAGCACAAAATCCAGGGCATCGGCGCGGGCTTTGTGCCCCGGGTGCTGGACACCGGCATCTACAACCGCGTGATCACCGTCACCGATGAGGATGCCGCCCAGGCCGCCCGCCTGCTGGCGCGGGAGGAGGGCCTGCTGTGCGGCATCAGCTCCGGCGCCGCCCTGCACGCCGCCATCCAGGTGGCAAAGGAGCCCGGCAGCGCCGGCAAGTCCATCGTGGTCATCCTGCCCGATGACGGCAGCCGCTACCTGTCCCTGGGGCTGTTCGGGGAGGACTAAGCGCCGCCAGGCCGCAGGCCCTGCCCCGGGGGAACATGGCCCCGGGGCGCTTTTCATGTTGCGCCCCAAGCAGCCATCCGGGAACATCGGCGTGCGCCCCTGAAACCCCAGGCGGCGCAGGGGCTGCCGGCCTGGGCGGGCGCCCGGCCACCCTTCCGATATGGTATAATCATCCATATTATGGCCAACAATGCACGCGGAGGAACCAGCATGAACCAACCGGAGATCGCCGCCCAGCGCCAGCGCGTGCTGACCGCCCTGGACCAGCTGCCCCTGTGCTGTGAAAACCCCATCACCGACAGTGCCTGCGTGCCCGACCGCCGCCAGGTCATCCTGGTGATCAAGGACCTGCAAGCCCTGATGTTTCCGGCCTATTTCCGCGTGTCCGACAGCCACCAGGGCCAGCCCGGCGACCTGTTCACCTGGGCTTATCAGGAGCTCACCGGCCTGATTGCCCGCAGCCTGCCCTTTGCCCTGACCCCCGACACCCGCGCGCCGGAGGCCCTGGCCCTGGAGCTGCTGGGCCAGCTGCCCGAAATCAAGCGCCTGCTGCTGGGCGACGCCCAGGCCATCTTTGAGGGCGACCCGGCCGCGCGCAGCTGCGAGGAGGTGCTCATTTGCTACCCGGGCTTCTACGCCCTCAGCATCCACCGCATCGCCCACGCCCTCTACCGGATGCGCCTGCCCCTGCTGCCCCGCGTGATGAGCGAGTTCGCCCACGAGAAAACCGGCATCGACATCCACCCGGGCGCCCGCATTGGCGAGCGCTGCTGCATCGACCACGGCACCGGCATCGTCATCGGCGAAACCGCGGTGCTGGGCGATGATGTCAAGCTCTACCAGGGCGTCACCCTGGGCGCCAAGTCCTTCGCGCTGGACGCGCAGGGCAGGCCGGTCAAGGGCGTGGACCGCCACCCCAAGATTGGCAACCGCGTGGTCATCTACGCCAACGCCGTCATCCTGGGCGGGGATACCCAGGTGGGCGACGACTGCGTCATCGGCGGCAACGTCTGGCTGGACCACTCCCTGCCCGCGGGCACCCTGCGCTATTACGACGGGGAACGCAGCCGCACCCGGGGGCCGCAGGACGGGTAAGGGTACGGGGGACGGGGAGGCCTTGGGGATTTTCTTGAAAGAAAATCCCCAAACCCCTTAAGAACTTTAATATTTTGAGGATAGTGCGTGGCAGGGCAGCCTGCGGGCGGCCGGTTCGGCGCGCTCAGCAAAAAGGCCTCCGGCGGCAGGCGACGCGGGAGCGGGGACGAAGGAAAGGGGCGACCTTGGGGATTTTCTTGAAAGAAAATCCCCAAACCCCTTAAGAACTTTAATATTTTGAGGATAGTGCGTGGCAGGGCTGCCCGCGGGCGGCCGGTTCAGCGCTTGCGATAGCCGGTCTGGTAGTCCACCAGGCTCTGGTAGGGCCCCTGGGGCCAGGCGGCCAGGTTGTGGCAGGCGATGGCCACCACCTGGTCATGGGTGGCCTTGAGGTGGTAGTAGCCGGAGATGTGCGGGGTAAGCAGCAGGTTGGGCTCCTGCCAGAGCGGGTGGTCCGCCGGCAGGGGCTCAGGGGTGGTCACGTCAATGGAGGCGCCGGCCAGTCGGCCGGATCGCAGCGCTTCCAGCAGCGCCTCCTGGTTGACCGCGCTGCCGCGGCCCACGTTGAGCAGGTAGCTGCCCTCCTTCATCAGCCGGAACTTGCCCCCGTCCATCAGGTTGATGGTGTCCGGCGTCTCCGGCAGCGCCATGGCCACCACGTCCGCCAGCGGCAGCTGGGCCTCCAGCTGGTCGATGGTGTACAGCTCGTCAAAGCCCTCCCTGTCCCCGCCCGGCCGGCGCCGCAGCCCGGTCGTGTGGCTGCCCAGCCCCTGCATCAGCCGGGCAAAGGCCGTGCCGATGCTGCCCGCGCCCACCACCAGCACCCGCAGCCCCCGGGGAGAGCGCACGCTGCCCAGGGACTGCCAGGCGCCTTCCTTCATGGCATCGCGGTAAAGGTGCAGCCGCTTCATCAGGGTGAGCAAGGCCGCCACCATGTGCTCGGAAATGCCCTGGCCATAGGCGCCGCTGGCGCTGCACAGCACCAGCTCCGGGTGTTGGCGGCCATGCGCCAGGTAGTGCTCCGCCACGCCGGAGGAGTTGAGCTGCAGCAGCTTCATCCCCGTCAGCTGGCTGAGGGTTTCCTCCCCCGGGTTGCCCACCACCAGGTCAAAGCCGGCCAGCTGCTGCGCGTCCAGATCCGTAAAGCGCGCGAAGGTAAACGCCGCCTCCGGGAGCGCCCGGGCAAACTGCTCCTTGTACTCCGCCGTGATTGGCATGCTCACCAGCACTTTGATCCCGTCCATACACACCTGTCCTCCTGCTTCAAGTCCTGCTGGATGTATACCCAAAAAGCCAAACATTGATTAAGCGCGCGCGCAAACGGTTATGATGCGTGTATGCGCTTGTCGCTGCGAAAAAAACAAGGAGATGATGACATGCAAGCAGTCACCAAGACCTATACACTGAGCAACGGGGTCACCATCCCCGCCATCGGCTTTGGCACCTGGCAGGTTCAGGAGGGCCCGGAGGCGGTGGACGCCGTCAAGGCGGCGCTGCAGGCCGGTTACCGCCACATCGACACCGCCCAGGGCTACCAGAACGAGGAGGGCGTGGGCCGTGCTGTCAAGCAAAGCGGCCTGGCGCGCGGGGACATCTTCATCACCTCCAAGCTGACCAACAGCATCCGCGGGTATGAGAAAACCGCCCAGTCCATCGATGACAGCCTGCGTCGCCTGGGCACCGACTACATGGACCTCTTCCTGGTGCACTGGCCCATCCCCGCGGGCAACCAGGACAACTGGGAGGAGATGAACGCCCAGTCCTGGCGGGCCATGGAGGACGCCGTGGAGGCGGGCAAGATCCGCGCGCTGGGCATCAGCAACTTCCGCAAGCGCCACATTGACGCCTTGCTCAAGACCGCCCGGGTGCTGCCCGTGGCCAACCAGATCCGCCTGTGCCCCGGGGACACCCAGGAGGACACCGTGAACTACAGCCGCGAGAAGGGCATGCTGCTGCAGGCCTACAGCCCCCTGGGCACCGGCAAGCTCTTTGAGGTGAAGGAGCTGGTGGACATCGCGAACAGGACCGGCCGCACCGTGGCCCAGGTGGCCCTGCGCTGGAGCCTGCAGCGCGGCTACAACCCCCTGCCCAAGTCCATCACCCCCGCGCGCATCAAAGAAAACCTGGATGTGTTCAGCTTTGAGCTCTCCGATGAGGACATGGCCCGCATCAACGCGCTGGACGGCGTGGTGGGCTACGCCACCGACCCGGACCACATCACCTGGTAAGCCAGGCCTGACCGCGACCAAAGCGCCGGGGAAGGACAGCCCCCAACAGGGCGGCAGCCCCGGCGCGGCGGCGCGGGACACCCTGTCGCAGCATGAACAAAAGGAGGACCCGCATGGAGTACATCCGCCTGCCCGGCACCGGGTTGCAGGTGTCCCGGCTGAGCCTGGGCACCATGACCTTTGGCGGCCAGACCAATGAGCGCGACAGCCTGGCCATCCTGGACCATGCCCTGGACCAGGGCGTCAACTTCTGGGACACCGCTAACATGTACACCGCCGGCACCAGCGAGACCATTGTGGGCAAGGCGCTCAAGGGCCGCCGGGAGCGGGTCATCCTGGCCACCAAGGTGTTCAACCCCATGAGCGAAGACATGAACGACTGGGGCCTGTCCCGCCGGGCCATCCTGTCCGCGGTGGACAAGAGCCTCAAGCGCCTGGACACCGACTGGATTGACCTGTACTACCTGCACTCCCCGGACTACCACACCGACCTGCATGAAACCCTGCACACCATGGACGGCCTGGTGAAGGCGGGCAAGATCCGCTACATCGGGGTGAGCAACTTCGCCGCCTGGCAGGTGGCGGACATGCTGGGCATCTGCGGGAAGGAAGGCTTCATCAAGCCCATCTACTCCCAGAACATGTTCAACCTCATCACCCGCGCCGCCCAGACGGAGATGCTGCCCTTCCTGCGGGCCCACAACATGGGCATGGCGGTGTACAACCCCATCGCCGCGGGCCTGCTCACCGGCAAGCACCGCTGGGGCGACCCGGCCGGGGACACCCGCTTCGCCCTCAACCCGAACTACTTCAAGCGCTACTGGCTGAAGGAGAACTTTGACGCGGTGGACAAGCTGGACGTCATCGCGCGGGAGCGGGGAATCAGCCTGCTGTCCCTGTCGCTCAAGTGGCTGCTGGCCCAGCCGGGGGTGCACACCATCATCTCCGGGGTGAGCCGGCAAAGCCAGCTGGAGCAAAACATCAAGGCGCTGGATGGCGATCCCCTGGATGAGGCCGCCCTGGCCGCCTGCGACGCGGTCTGGGCCGGGCTGACCGTGGGCAGCCGCGCCCCCTACAACAGATAAAGAATACAAGTTTGGAGGTTCACGTATGCAATACAGACGACTGGGCGGCACCGGCCTGCTGGTGAGCGAAATTTCCCTGGGCAGCTGGCTGACCTACGGCAACGCCGTGGAAAAGGACACCGCCATCAAGACCATGGACCGCGCCTACGAGCTGGGCGTCAACTTCTTTGACACCGCCAACGTCTACAACAACGGCGAGGCGGAGAAGGTGGTGGGCGAGGCGCTGCGCCGTCACCCGCGGGAATCCTATGTGCTGGCCACCAAGGTCTACTTCCCCATGAGCGACCGGCCCAATGACTCGGGCCTCTCCCGCAAGCACGTCCGGGAGTCCCTGCATGCCAGCCTCAAGCGCCTGAAACTGGACTATGTGGACATCCTCTACTGCCACCGCCACGACGCCAACACCCCGGTGGAGGAAACCCTGCGCGCCTTTGACGACCTGATCCGCGAAGGCAAGGTGCTCTACGGCGGCATCAGCGAGTGGTCCGCCGCCCAGATTGAGGAGGCCGCCCGGGTGTCTGACAGGCTGCTGCTCAACCACTTTGTGGTCAACCAGCCCAAGTACAACCTGCTGCACCGCTACATTGAGGAGGAGGTCATCCCCGTCAGCCGCCGCAACGGCATCGGCCAGGTGGTCTTCTCCCCGCTGGCTGAAGGCGTGCTCACCGGCAAGTACCTGGGCCGCAAGGAAGTGCCCGAGGACAGCCGCGCCGCCAACAAGAAGATGAATTACTTCATCCAGCACAACCTCAACGACGAGGTGGAGCGCAAGGTCAGCAAACTCAAGGACATCGCCGACAGCCTGGACCTGCCCCTGGCCCGCCTGGCCCTGGCCTGGATCCTGCGGCAGGACAACGTGTCCAGCGCCCTGGTCGGCGCCAGCCGCCCCAGCCAGATTGAGGAGAACGTCAAGGCCTCCGGCGTAACCCTGTCCCAGGAGACGCTGGACCGGATCGAGAAGGCCCTGGCCTGAGCGCTGGACACCCCCGCGCACCTTCCCCTACTGCCTGAGAGCCCGCCAGGGCTCTTTTTCTGTTGACCGGGTTGTATACAGGCAAGGCGGCCCTGCCCGGCTGCGCGCCCTGCCCCGGATGTGCTAAGATACACCTGACATCAGCGTTCACAGGGGTGGGGCATGAAATACCGCAGCGTCTTTGACATCATTGGCCCGGTCATGGTGGGGCCCTCCAGCTCGCACACCGCGGGCGCGGTGCGCATCGGCCAATTGGCGCGCAAGCTGTTTGGCCGCGCGCCTGAGCAGGTGGACATCCGTTTCTTTGGCTCCTTCGCCCGCACCTACAAGGGCCACGCCACCGACGTGGCCGCGCTGGCGGGCGTGCTGGGCCTGGCCGGGGATGACCCGCGCATCCCCGGGGCCTTTGAGCTGGCCGACCGGCACGGGCTGCGCTTTGCCTTTCATGAGGAGGCCGCCGTGCCGCCCCACCCCAACACCATGGTGATTGAGCTGAGCGCGGCTGACACCAGGATGTCGGTCACCGGCATCTCCATTGGCGGGGGACTGGTGCAGCTGACCCGGGTGGACGGCTTTGACCTGCAGCTGTCGGGTGAAGCGCCCGCGCTGCTCATCTTCCACCAGGACGCCTACGGCACCATCGCTTCGGTGACCCAGCTGCTGGCGGACGCGAAGATCAACATCAGCCACATGGAGGTGTCCCGCGCCCAGCGGGGCCAGGACGCGCTGATGGTGATCGAGACCGACCAGCCCGTCAGCGCCGACATCCTGCGCCTTGTCCAGGGGCAGCCCCGGGTGTTCAAGACCATCAAGCTGGACCTGTAGGAAGGAGTGGCCATGTTCAAAAGCATTCAGGACATCGTGGACCGGGCCAATGACAGCGGCCTGCCCATATCCGCCCTCATGATCCAGCAGGAGGCCGCCACCCAGGAGCGGCCGGCGCAGGAAATCATTGACGAGATGGCCGCCTCCTGGCAGGTGATGAAGGCGGCCGCCAAACGGGGCCTGCAGGGCCTGCGCTCCCACTCGGGCATGACCGGCGGGGACGCCAAGCGGCTGATGGATTACCTGGACGCCGGCCAGGGGCTGACGGGCACCACCTTCCTGCGGGCGCTGGCCTACGCCGTCTCCAGCAACGAGGTCAACGCCGCCATGGGCCTGATCTGCGCCACCCCCACCGCCGGCTCCTGCGGGGTGCTGCCCGGGGTGCTGCTGTCCGCCCAGGAGCAGCTGGGCGCAAGCGACGAGGAGGTGGTGAACGCGCTGTTTTGCGCGGGCGCGATGGGCCTGGTCATCGCCAACAACGCGGTCATCTCCGGCGCCGCGGGGGGCTGCCAGGCCGAGGTGGGCACCGCCAGCGGCATGGCCGCCGCCGCCCTGGTGGCGCTGATGGGCGGGCAGCCCGAGCAGTCGGCCCAGGCGCTGGCGATGGCGCTGAAAAACCTGCTGGGCCTGGTGTGCGACCCCCTGGCGGGGCTGGTGGAGGTGCCCTGCATCAAGCGCAACGCCGGGGGCGCGGCGGTGGCCCTGGCCGCGGCCGAGATGGCGATGGCGGGCATCCAGTCCCAGGTGCCCCCGGACGAGGTCATCCAGGCCATGTACCAGGTGGGGCTGGCCATGCCCCTGGCGCTGCGGGAGACCGCCCAGGGCGGCCTGGCGGCCACGCCCACCGGGGCGCACTGGAAGCAGCTGCTCTGGCAGGGGCAGGAGACGGATTGACAAACACCTGACTGCTGAAAAAAACCGCGCCCCGTCATTGGAACTTCTTCCGGTGACGGGGCGCGGCGCGTTGCGGCGCATCAATATGGGCAGACTGATCAGGCCAGTACCTGTAGCAGCGCCATGTAGGCCGCGGTGGCGGAAAAGACGCTGAGCAGGGTGTTCTTCCGGTAATGCTGCAGCAGCCCGGCCACCAGCACCCCCAGCAGGGCGGGCAGCCAACCCGACAGCGCGGTGAAGGCCAGGTCCCTCAGGCTGTACACCACCAGAAAGCCGATGATGGCCCCGGGCAATGACTGGCTGAGCCGGAGCAGGGTGGGTGGCAAACCGCGGTCCCGCCCGCCCAGCAGCAGCACGGGCAGCAGGCGCAGGGCGGCGGTCACCAGGGCAATGACCAGGATCTGCGGCAGGGGGCTCATGGGGCGGACTCCCGGGTGCCCAGCCGCGGTTTGAGCAGCAGCAGGCCGGTGATGCCCAGCAGGGCCGGCAGGGTGAAGCCCCCTGGCCCCAGGGCAAGCAGGCAGAGCAGGCTCAGCGCCAGCCCCAGCAGGGCGCTGGCGCGGGCCGCCTTTACCCGGGATTGCTCCACCAGCATCACCACAAACAGGGCGGGCATGGAAAACTCGATGCCCCGCAGGTCAAGGGGCAGCCACTGCCCCAGGAGCGCGCCCAGCAGGGAGCCCGCCACCCAGTAGAGCTGGTTGAGCAGGCTGACCGCGGCGTAGAACCGCGCCTCCGGGATGTCCGGCGGCACCTTTGTGAGGCTGAGCAGGGCGTAGGTCTCGTCCGTGAGTGCGAAGGCCAGATAGGGCTTCCACCTGCCGGCCCCGGCATAGCGCCTGGCCATGGACAGGCCATAGAACAGGTGGCGGGCGTTGACCAGCAGGGTGAGCAGGGCGGCCTGCGCCAGCCCCGCGCCGGACACCAGCAGCCCGATGGCGGCATACTGCATGGCCCCGGCGTAGATGCCGGCGGACATCAGCAACGCCCAGGGCGCGCCATAGCCCGCCTGGTGCAGCAGCACGCCAAAGCCCAGGCCCAAAAACAGGTAGCCCGCCATCACCGGCAGGGTGAGGGGGAAGGCCGCCTTCAGGGCGCGCGCGCTCATGCTTGCCTCCAGACGCTGTGATGCCGCGTAGTATACCAAAGCCGGGGGGCGCGGGCGGCGGGAATGCCGCAAAAAAACATGCCGCGCCGGCCCACGCTCTACGTGGCCGGCCAGTCGGGCTTGTGCTATCATGGTGGCAGACAAAGGGACAGCATACCCGCTTGGCCCGCCCAGGTGAACAGGGCGGGCATCAGGGGGCGGGCTGTCCCGGCACAAAGCAATACAAACCTGGAGGATGATGGGATGAAGTTTTCAGTCTGCGCCAGCTCGGTTTTCCGTGACCAGCCCCTCAGGGAGGCGCTGCCCAAACTGCGCGCGGCAGGCGCCCTGGCCTATGAGTTCTGGCTGTGGTGGGAGGAGGAGGCCGCCCCGCTCAAGGCCCTGCAGGAGGAGCTGGGCCTGCGGCTGATCAGCGTGTGCGCGCGCTTTGAGCCCACGAACCAGCCGCAGCGGCAGGAAGCCTTCCTGGAGGGCCTGAAGGAGACAGTGGCCTACGCGCAGGCCCTGGGCTGCCCTGTCATCATCGGCCAGACCGGGGCCCTGCTGCCCGGGGTCGCGCGGGCGGAGCAGGAGAAGCGCATCCAGGACACGCTGGGCAAGGCTGCGCGGGTGCTGGAGGGCAGCGGCTGCGTCCTGGCGGTGGAGCCCCTCAACACCCAGATTGACCACAAGGGCTATTTCCTGGACCGCGCCCAGGATGCCTTCCGCCTGGCGCGCGCGGTGGACAGCCCCCAGATCCGCGTGCTGTACGACATCTACCACCAGCACATCACCGAGGGCGCGCCGGTCCATGACCTGCTGGACAACCTGGACCTCATCGCCCATGTCCACCTGGCCGGCCACCCCGGGCGGCACGAGCCCTGGCTGCCCAATGAGATTGACACAAACGGCCTGCTGCGCGCCATTGAGGCCGCGGGCTACACAGGCTACATCGGGCTGGAGTACTTCCCCAGGGAGGCGGGACAGGCCCTTGAGGAGCTGGCCGGGTTCCTGCAAAAATCACAATAAAGCGCAGGGAGCGATAGCGGATGGCATGGGATGAAGCCGCCCGGGCCGCCCACCAGGCCCAACTGACGGAAGAAAAAGCGCGCTGGGATGCGGAGACGGCCCGGCGCTATGACACCCCGGGCGAGGGCATGTTTGAGCCCGGGCTGCTGCAGGCAACCGCGGGCTTTTTGTACAGCCTGGCAGGTGGCGGCAAGGCGCTGGAACTGGCCGTCGGCACCGGCCGGGTCGCCCTTCCCCTGGCTGAACTGGGGGTGGAGGTGCACGGCCAGGACCTCTCCCCCGCGATGCTGGCCCGCCTGCGCGGCAAGCCGGGCGGGCAAGGCCTGCGCCTGGCCCTGGGCGACATGGCCACCCACTTCATGGGCGAGGGCTACGCGCTGGTGTATGTGGTGTTCAACAGCATCTCAAACCTGTTAAGCCAGCAGGCGCAAGCAGCCTGCTTCCGCAATGCCGCGCGCCACCTGCGCCCGGGCGGGCACTTTGTGGTGGAAAACTTCGTGCCCCAGCTGCGCCACCTGCCGCCGGGCATCAACGCCCTGGTCACCATGTCATCGCCCGGCTATTTCTGTGTGGACAGCTATGACCTGCTGCACCAGCGCCTGGTTTCCCACCATTTCCATTTTGGCGAGGGGCAGGAAGCGCGGCTCTTTCGCAGCCCCCACCGCTACCTCTGGCCGGCGGAAATGGACCTGATGGCCTCCCAGGCCGGGCTTTCCCTGGCACAGCGGCATGCGGACTGGCACAAGGCGCCCTTCACGGCGGACTCCGCCTCCCAGGTCGCGGTGTATGTCAGGGACCGCTGATTTACCAGATCAGCTTCACCAACAGGCCGATCAGCCCACCCCCCAGGATCAGCCAGAAGGAGTTGACCCTGAACCTGAGCAGCAACAGCAGCGCGCCCAGGAAAAGGCCGATGGTCAGCCCGTCGCTGAGGGAGGCCAGGCCCAGCTTCAGGCTGACCGCCGCCATCAGCGCCAGGCTGGCCGCGTTCACGCCGTCCAGCAGCGCGCCCAGCCATGTGGAGGCGCGCATGCGCGGGATGAGGGGGTTGAGGGCGAAGACCAGCACAAAGGAGGGCAGGAAGATGCCCGCCGTGGCCGCGCCCGCCCCCCAGGGGCCGCCCAGCAGGTAGCCGATGAAGGTGGCGGTGGTGAACACCGGCCCGGGGGTGAACTGGCCCACCGCCACCGCGTCCAGGATCTGCCGCATGTTCAGCACGCCCAGCTTGCTGACAAACTCCCCCTCCAGGAAGGCCAGCAGCACATAGCCGCTGCCATACAGGAAGGAGCCAATTTTCAGAAAGGTCCAGAACAGCCCGGCAGTGCCCAGGCGGCCGGCCGGTTCCAGGGCCTGGGGCAGCGCGGCTGCCAGGGGCAGGGGCAACAGCGGCAGGGCGAACAGCTTCTGCCGGATGCGGGGCCAGTTCCTGAACAGCATCACCGCCACCCCGGCCAGCAGCAGCAGCGGAATCTCCGGCAGGCCCAGGGCGTACAGCCCGATGGCCAGGCCCACCACCACGGCGCTTGGCACATCCTTGATGACGGTTTTGGACAGCCGGACCAGCGCCTGGATGATGACGGCCAGCACCACGGGCTTGATGCCGTACAGCAGGCCCTCCACCTCGCGCACCTGGCCGTGGCGCTGGTAAAGCACGGCAAAGACCAGCACGCTGACAAAGGCGGGCAGGATAAAGCAAACCCCGGCCAGCAGCAGCCCCAGGGGCCCCCCGCGGGCAAAGCCCAGGTGGATGGCCATCTCCGTGGAGTTGGGCCCGGGGATCAGGTTGGTGGCGCCCATGAAGTCCAGAAACTGCTCACGGCTGAGCCATTTGCGCTTCTGGACCAGCTCCTCCTCCATCATGGCGATGTGGGCGGCCGGGCCGCCAAAGGCCACCAGCCCCAGCCTGAGAAAAACCAGGGCAACCTCCAGCAGCCGGCGTTTCCTGTCCGGCGGGCTCAGGGTCTTGTAAGGGGCTGATTGCATGCTGCCTCCCGGAAGGTGTCTCCGGGATATGTACCCGGCCGGCCGGCGCCGCGCGCGGCAAAGAAAGGCCTGGGCAGGCCCGGAGCATATATTTTACATGGATTTGAAGTCTTGAACGATGTCCCGGGCTGCCAGGATGCCGCTGGCCCAGGCAAAGAGCAGGTTGAAGCCGCCGGTGTCCCCGTCCACGTTGAGCGCCTCCCCGCAGGCGTACAGCCCATCGAGCAGGCGGGAGCGCAGGCTGTGGGGCTCAAACCAGGCGCAGTCCAGCCCGCCGGCCGCCACCTGGGCGTGGTCAAAGCCGCGGGTGCCGGTCACCCGCAACCGCAACGCGGTCAGCCAGGCCGCCGCCTGGGGGATGGGCAGCCTGGCCACCTTGTCCGCCAGCGCCCGGGGGAGCAGCCCCGTGTACATGCGCCGCTGCCCCAGGGCCTGCGCGCGCGCGCGCAGCAGCGCAAGCGCCGCTTGGGCGCTATCCGGATCCTGCTGATGCGGATCCAGCCGCCCCATGTGCACGGGGCAGGTGTTCAGCAGCGGGGACAGGTCCACCCCCACACTCACCGGCAGCCCCGCCTGCAGGCCTTCCTGGGCGGCGCGGGCCAGCTGCATGGCGCACAGGCCGGACAGGCCTTCCTGGGTGTAGAGCAATTCGCCCGCGGCCGCGTCCACCGGGCTGTCCCCGTGGTAGAGCCACAGCCGCGCGTAGACCCGCTGCCCGGCCAGGCCCCGGATCGGCCCCGCCTGGGTGGTGAGGGCGCACAGCGAGGGCGAAAAGGGCGTTGCGGGCTGCCCCAGCGATTCCAGCACGCGCACCATCCCGTCGTCCCCGCCCAGCTTGGGCGCGGCCGGGCCGCCGCTGGCCACCACCACCCGGGGCGCCTGGTGGCTTTCCTGCCCGCAGTGGGCCACCCACTGGCCGCCCGCCCGCGTCAGCCTATCCACCCGGCTGCCGGTCAGCAGCTGCCCGCAGCCGCCGGCATCAATGCCCGCAAGCAGGCAGTCCAGCACGCTGGCGGCCTGGCGGGTGGTGGGGTAGGCGCGGCCCAGCTCCTCCTCAAAGATGTTCAGGCCCAGGCCCTCAAAAAACCGGGCCACCTCATCACTTCCGCAGCGGCGCAGCACGCTGTGGGCGAAGCCGCTGTCGCCAAAGAAGGCGGGTGGCCCGAAGTTGAGCAGGTTGCAGCGGCCATTGCCGGTGGCCAGCAGCTTGCGCCCGGGCTTATTTTCTTTTTCAAGCAGGGTGAAGGGCACCTTGTTTGCTGACAGAATACAGGCGGCGGCGAGGCCGGAAGCCCCGCCGCCGATGATGAGCGCCGCCGGCTTATTTCCGGCTGGGCGCGACGTCATATGCGCGTTGGATGGCCTTCATGTGGTTGGCGTCCACGTTGCCGGAGGTATGCACCCGGCTGTTGTAGAAGTGCACGCACAGCTGGCCGTTGAAGTCGTTGTTGGGAATGGTGTCCCCGTCCGGGTAGTTGTGGGGCACGCCATAGAGGCTGGCGGCGAAGGAGCGCCCCTTGAGGGTGATCCAGACCGGCCGGCGCTGGTAGAGGTTCCTTTCCAGGATGTCCTGGGCGGTCTTCACCCCGTAAATCCGCGCCAGGGCCGCCGTGTCGGCGCTGGTGAGGGGCTCGCCGTCCACATGGTAGCCGCCCGCCCAGCGGCGCACCCGCAGCGAGATGCCGCTGGCCACGTCGGTCAGCACCGCGGTCTCCCCGCGGCCCCAGAAGGTGTTGATGTCGCCCTTGTACCAGTCCACCAGCTCCACAGGGTAGAGGGTGGGGGTGACGGTGCTGCCGCCGCCGGGGGTGTAGGTGTCCTCGGGCACCGTGCCATACAGCTTGTGCTGGGTCTGGCTGCCGGCGATGCCGTCCACCGTCAGCTTGTTGGCGCGCTGGAAGGCCTTGACGGCCTCCGCGGTCCCGCTGTCATAGGTGCCGGTGGCGCTGCCGGTGAACAGCCCGCGCCGGATGAGCTCGTTCTGCAGCCGGGTGACGTCCTCGCCCGTGATTCCCAGGCTCAGGGTGCGGTAGCTGGCCGGCTTGGGGGCGTCCGGGTCCCCCGTGTCCCTGAGCATCTGCTCCTCCAGCTTGGTGAGCACGCGCAGCAGGTCCCCGCGGATCCAGCCGTTGATGCCGCTGGCGCGCACCGCGTACCAGGTTTCGGTCCCCACCTTGCCGGTCTCCCCGCGCAGGGCCACCACCGTGCCCTGGCGGTAGATGATGGCCAGGTTGCGGCTGTTGCTGCCGGGGGCGGAGCGGATGATCACGCTGCTCATGGTGGTGATGGCCGTCTGGCTCATGTCCTCAGGCGGGGGGGTGGGTGTGGGGGCCGGGGTGGGGCTGGGGCTTTGCTTGTCGAGGTAATCCTGGTATTCCTGGGCGCTCATCTGCCGGGCCACCTTGCCCAGCAGGAAGGCCTCCTGCCCCTGGTAGCTGATCTTGTACCACAGCTGCCCGCCGGAGGTGAGGGTGCCCAGCATCGGGAAGGCCACGCCGGCGTTGTCAATCTGGCCCAGGGTGCGGGCGGACAGGCTGGCGGTGGCGCGCACGTTGACGCTGGTGAGGGTGGTGACCACATAGCCGCTGGCCTGGTCCGGCAGGCTGGGCAAGGGGGGCTGCAGGCCGGGCAGGGTGCCGTTGTTCAGCCAGGCGGTGATTTCCTGGTCGTTCATCTGGCGCACGCAGTCCCCGCGCAGGTAGCCGGTGACGCCGGCGGCCTTGACCTCAAACCAGCTGTAGCCGTTGGCGCTTTTGATGGGCCCGGTGATGGCCAGCACCTGGCCGATGTCCACCCGCCCGATGACCAGGCCGCTGTTGCTGGCGGTCTTGCGCAGGTTGATGGCTGTTTTGATGGTCACCAGGTAGCCCAGGCTGCCCGGCTCGGGCGTTGCGGGCGTCTCAGGCGGGACGATGGTGCCCTCCTTGACGGAAACCACGTCAGAGCGCAGCCAGCCGGGGCCCTTGGGGCTGTTCACCTGGTACCAGGTGTAGCCCGCCTGCAGGGTAACCGCGCTGTAGTTCATCTCAAGCCCGCGGTCCAGCTGGGCGATGGTGAGCCCGGCGGGCGCGTTGCGCAGGTTGACCCCGCCCTTGGTGATGGTGAGGCTGCCCACTGAAGGCGCCTGGGGCTGGGGCGCCTGGGGCTGGGTGGGCGCGCCGGAGATGATTTCATAGCAGTCCGAGCGCACATAGCCGTGCTGCTGGCTCAGGTCGTCATACACATAGACCCAGCTGTAACCATGCTGCTGGGTGGGGCTGCCAAAGAAGGGCAGCACCCGGTTGCGGTCAAGGACCGCGATGACCGCGCCGCCAGGCGTCTGGCGCAGGTTGACCCCGCCCAGGGTGATGCGCACCTGGGCCGTCCCGGTGGTGGGGGGGGTGACGGGCCGGGTGTCCACCGGCGTGCCGGTGACCACCTCGTAGCAGTCCGAGCGCACATAGCCGCTGAGCTTCCTGCGGCTGTCCTCCACCTTGGCCCAGTGGTAGCCGCCGTAGAACACCGGCGCGCCCACAAAGGGCAGCTCGGTGCCGATGGTGTACTGGAACAGGGAGGTGCCGCCCGGCTCCTTGCGCAGGTTGGTGCTGGTCTTAGTGATGCGCAGGGTGCCGCCTGTCTGCCCGGCGGCCTCCTGGTTGGTGATCACCTGGGCGTCCTCGCCCACAGGGGCCTGCACCGCTTTCTCTTCCTGGATGGCCGCGGCCGCCATCTGCTCGGGCGACTGCTCCACAACCTGCACAGGCGCCAGCGCCTTGTCCAGGGTGCCGGCCTGGTAGGCAGCCAGCTCCGTGGGGCTGAGCGCGCGCACCTGGTTCTGCGCCAGGTAGCCCTCCATACCACCCACGCGCACCTGATACCAGGGGCTGTTTGCGGCGGGGAAGGCCAGCAGCTGCACCAGGGTGTCCACCGGGAAGGCGCTCAGGCTGACCCCGCCGGGCTGGTCGCGCAGGTTGGCGCCGGCCACGGTGACCAGCCCATATTCCCCTGTCAGGGGGGGCGCGGTCTTTGTGGCCTTCGCGGTGCCCGCCGCTGTGTCCTCAGCCGGGGCGGGCTGCGCCTCCGGCCCCGGGACACCCTCCCCCGTCAGCGGCAGGTAGGGCTGGGGCTTGCCGCCCGCCAGCCAGGCGCTTTGCTCCGCCTCGGTCAGGAGGCGGAAATAATCGGAACGGATGTAGCCGGTGTAGGTGCGCTTGGGCGCGGTGGGGGTGTTGGCCTCCACCTTGAACCAGGTGTGGCCGCCGGCCTTGACCTCCTCCTCCAGCACCTGGGCAATCCAGCCCTGGTCCAGGTGGTCCCAGTAGTCGCTGCCCGAGGTGGCCTTGCGGAACAGCACCCTGTCCCCGGTCACCACCCCGTATTTGGTCTGCCCCAAGGCTGGCAGGGCGGCCCAAAGCAGCACCAGCGCCAGCAGGCCGCTCAGCGCCCGGCGGAAGGGGAAACGCCGGTTCATGTGTCCCATGCGCATGCTTGTATCCTCCAAAATTACACCCCGAAGGCAAGTGGAAATGTCTATCGCGCATTATATTACAAAATGATTACATGGTCAAGCGGGCAGGCGTGAAAATGCCTGAAACCTGCTGGCAATCTACATCTTGTGGTTGACGGCCTTCCCCGGCCATAGATGGTGGGCGCGCTTGCGGCAAAACAGCCGCTGTCCTATAATGGGCACAAAGAGGAAATACATGTCAGGAGGTGCTGTCATGGCCTATGAGGCACTGTGGGATCAGTGGATGACGCTGAGCCGGGACGAGGAGGATTTGCGGCAGGAGCTGCTTCGCATCCGGCATGACCCCAAGGCCCTGGAGGACCGCTTCTACCAGGACCTGGCCTTTGGCACCGGGGGCATGCGCGGCATCATAGGTGCTGGCCGCAACCGCATGAACATCTTCACCATCAGGCGCGCCGCCGCTGGCCTGGCGGACCATTTGCTGCGCGACCCGGACAGCCGGGGCAAGTGTGTGGCCATTGGCTATGACTCGCGCAAATATTCCGCCCGCTTCGCCAAACAGACCGCGCTGGTGCTGGCCGCGCGCGGGGTGAAGGCCTGCCTGTTTGAAGGCCTGCGCCCTGTTCCCCTGCTGTCCTTCGCGGTCAGGCAGCTTGATGCCGCCGCCGGCGTGGTGATCACCGCCAGCCACAACCCGCCGGCCTACAACGGCTTCAAGGCCTATGGGCAAGACGGCGCCCAGCTGTCCCCGGAGGCGGCCGACAGCGTCACCCGGCGCATCCGCGCCCTGGGCTTTGAGGACTGCCAGCCCATGGAGGAGCAGGCGGCGCTGGACGCGGGGCTGCTCAGCTACCTGGGCGAGCCCATGGATGCCAAATACAACCAGATGGTGCTGGGGCTGATGGTGCGGCCCGAGCTGGCCCGGGCCCAGGGGGACAAGCTGTCCATCGTCTACACCCCCCTGCATGGCGCGGGCAACCTGCCGGTGCGCCGGGCGCTGAAGGAGGCGGGCTTCACCCGGGTGCATGTGGTGCCCGAGCAGGAGCTGCCCGACCCCAACTTCTCCACCGTCAAGGCCCCCAACCCCGAGGACCCGGCCGCCTTCACCCTGGCCATCCCCCTGGCCCAGCGGCTGGACGCCACCATCATCCTGGGCACCGACCCGGATTGTGACCGCCTGGGCGTGTGCGCCCGGGACACCCAGGGCGCCTACCGCACCCTGAGCGGCAACCAGATCGGCTGCCTGATGCTGCACCATATCCTGGACAGCCTGAAGAAGACCGGGCGGCTGCCCGGAAATGCCGCGGCGGTCAAGTCCATTGTGTCCACCAACCTGGCCAACGCCATCTGCGAGGACTATGGCGTCACCCTGTACGAGGTGCTCACCGGCTTCAAGTTTGTGGGTGAAAAAATCCAGCAGTTTGAGCAGACCGGCAGCCACACCTTCCTGTTTGGCTTTGAGGAATCTTACGGCTACCTCACGGGCACCAGCGTGCGGGACAAGGACGCCGTCAACGCTGCCCTGATGATGGCCGAGGCCGCCTGCGCCTGCATGGCGGAGGGGCTCACCCTCTTTGAGCGGCTGCAGCAGCTCTACCAGCGCTACGGCTATTACGCCGAGCAAACCCAGGCCGGGGATTACCCGGGCAAGGAGGGGGCCGAGACCATCCGCGCCATCATGAAGCGCATGCACGGGGAGCTGCCTGAGCACATCGGCGGCCTGCGCGTGCTGGCCAGGCGCGACTACCTCAAGGGCGAGGAAATGATTGACGGCCAGCCCTACAAGCTGGATTTTCCGCCCGCTGACGTGGTGTACTTCAAGCTGGAGAAGGGCGCCTGGGCTTGCGTGCGCCCTTCGGGCACCGAGCCCAAGATCAAGTTCTACGCCGGCGCGATGCATAGGGACAGCATGGAGCAGGCCCAGCGGGCCACAAAAGAGCTGCTGGACGCCTTCGTGGCCCTGGGCGAGGGCTGACAGGGGCTAAATCTGTCAGCTCCGCGGCACAAAAACCAGCCCGCCGGTGTTCCGGCGGGCTGCTTTTCTATCACCTGGTCATACCAAACGAATGAATAAACGCACTCATGGGCCGAGCAATTTTTTGTCTCCGCTAAGCTGAGAGAGGGAGGCATAGCCGTAGCCTACGCCGACTGAACGAAGCAACGCGGAGGCGAAAAAGGGCCGGCTCATGGAAGCGTTTGTGATTGAGTTTGGTATCAATCTGAGACTCTGACCGGTAGGATCAGGTAGGTGTACTGGTTTCCGCTCACCGGCGCCACCACGCAGGGGCTGACGTTGGTGTTGAAGCGCATGGACAGGTCCTGGGTGTCGATGTTCTTGATGACATCGTTCAGGTAGTTGGCGTTGAAGGCGATGTTGAGGGGGCTGCCATCAAAATCCACCGGGATCTGCTCGGTGGCCGCGCCCTTGTCCGCCATCGCGGAGATGGTGAGCGTCTGGTTCTCAATCTTCAGCCGCAGCAGGTTGTTGCTGCCCTCCCTGGCAATCAGCGCCGCGCGCTGGATGGAGCCGGACAGGGCGCCCCGCTCCACCCGGATGGCCGTGGTCCAGGAGGTGGGCAGGATCTGGCGGTAGTTGATGTACTCGCCCAGGATGAGCGGGGCGAAGACGCGGGTTTTGTCAAACTCCGCCATCATGTGGGTGCGCGACAGGGACAGGGTGATGGGCTGCTCCGAGTCGCTCATCATCCGGGCGATGTTGCCGACCAGCAGGCCCGGCAGGATGTAGGAGAGCACCTCCTTGCCCGCGGGCATCTCGTGCTTGCAGTACACCCGCTGCATGGCCAGGCGGTAGCCGTCCAGGCAGACAAAGCGCACCTCGTCCGCGCTGGTTTCCATCAGGCAGCCTGTCAGGATACGGCGGGTTTCATCCGTCGCGATGGCGAAGATGATGCTGCGCACCGCGGATTTGAACTGCTGCTGGCTGATGCTGGTGATGGATTCAGCCTCCACCGGGGCGATTTCGGGAAACTCCTCCGCCGCGAACAGCACCAGCCGGGTGCGTGACCCCTGGTTGCGCACGATGGCCGCCTCGTTGGACTCGGTCTCCAGCTCCACGTTGCCCTCCAGGTTGCGGACCAACTCCCCCAGCAGCCGGGCGGGCAGCAGCGCGCTCCCCTCCTCCACGACTTCGGCGGCGATGGTGGACTGGATGGCTACCTCACCGTCTGTGACCGTGAGGCGCAGGCCGGTGTCCATCGTCTCCAGGAAGACACCCTCCTGGTAAGGCTTGATGACCCGGGCGGGCAGCGCGTGGCTGACCATGCTCATCCCGTGGTTGAAATCGCTGGCGTTGAAGGCAACCTTCATGTTCTTCCTCCTTGTGGGGCCGCCCCCGGGGGCAGACTTGCAGTACGTATATATCCTGGTAGTAGTAGTAGGGCCTGTGGACAAGGTGGATAAGGCCGGAGGACATTACGCCGCCTCACAAACTTGTGGGGCAGGGCTGAGGATAAACCTGCCCCCGGCTGTGGATGGCTGTGGACGACGGCCCCCCCACCCAGCCTTTCGCCGCCCGGCGGGCAGCCTGCCGGCCAATGCGCCGGGGGTCGGGGGACCTGCTATCGGCCCTTTTGCCCCGGGGTCAGCCAGGGGCGGGTGTACATCTTCCACAGAAACAGGGGGCTGTGGAGAGACTGTCCCCGGATGAAAACCGGGCCTGGCGCCTGATGGACGGCCTGTCCCGGGAATTTCATCCCGGACTTGTGCACAGGCTTGTGAACAGATGTCAGGACAGCAAGGAGGCGGCCGCGCGGTCCAGCAGCACGGTCACCCGGGGATGGCCGCGCAGGATGGAGGCGGGCACCTGCGGGGTGATGGAGCCTTCCACCATGCCCTTGACAACTTCGGCCTTGCCCTGGCCCAGGGCCAGCAGCAGGATGTGCCGGGCCTGCAGGATGGTGCCGATGCCCATGCTCAGCGCCTGGCGGGGCACCTGCTCCTCCGAGTCGAAGAAGCGGCGGTTGGCATGGATGGTGCTGGGGGTGAGCGCGGTCAGGTTGGTGTCAAACACAAAGGATTCGCCCGGCTCGTTGAAGCCGATGTGGCCGTTGTTGCCGATGCCCAGCAGCTGCAGGTCCACCCCGCCGGCCTCACGGATGAGCGCCTCATAATTCAAACACTCGCGTTCAAGGTCGCCCGCCATGCCGTTGGGCAGGTAGCTGCGCTTGAGGTTGATCCGGTCAAACAGGTTGCGCTTCATGAAGGCGATGTAGCTCTCCGGGTGGCTGGGCGGCAAGCCCACATATTCGTCCAGGTTGAAGCTGGTGGCCCTGGAAAAATCCAGCACGCCATGCTCATGCAGCCGGATCAGCTCCGCGTAGGTATCCACCGGCGTGGAGCCGGTGGCCAGCCCGAGCACGCTGTCGGGTTTTTCCAATAGCTGCGCCGTGAAAACCGCCGCCGCCGCTTCCGCCACCTGGGATGCCTGATCGAATACGTGTACTACCATCTGCCTGCCTCCTTTTTTCTGGATTATACCATAATCCGGCCGGGCGTGTGTACGCTTTTCGTCAAGCGCGGCTGAAATGCCGGGCGGGGACTGACCCGAGGGCCGCGGCATGGTATACTGCCATCAGGAAAAAACGCGGCGGAGGTTAACATGGCGTCAGAGTTTCAACTGGTATCAAGCCCGGAGGAGCTGGGCCTGTCCAGCCGGGCAATCACCGAATTTTTCAGCAAACACGGCAAGCTGGGCCTGCACAGCCTGGCGGTGGTGAAGGGCGGCAAGGCCTACGCGCTGGCTGTCAGGCCCTTTGCCGTGGACAGCCCGCACACCCTCTTTTCCCTGTCCAAGAGCTTTTGCTCGATGGCCGCCGGCATGGCGGTTCATGAGGGCCTGCTCTCCTATGAGGACAGCGTGGCGGAGGTGCTCAGGGACTGCCTGCCGGAGAAGTACGACAAGCGTTTGAAGGAAGTGACCCTGCACCACCTGCTGTCCATGTCCTCGGGCCTGGAGGAGCAAAGCGACCACGAAATCCGCTCCAGCACGGACTGGGCGCGCGCCGCGCTGTCCTACAAGGTGGTGCACAAGCCGGGCACCAAGTTCCACTACAACACGATGGGCACCTACCTGGCCGGGCGCATGGTGTCCGCGCGCGCCGGGATGAGCCTGCGGGACTACCTGATGCCCCGGCTGTTTGAGCCGCTGGGCATCAAAAAACCCCAGTGGGACTGCTGCCCCCTGGGCCACAACACCGGCGGCTTTGGCCTGCACCTGGGCGTGGCGGACCTGGCCAGGACCGCCCAATTACTGCTGGACGGCGGCGTCTGGCAGGGAGAAAGGCTGTTGAGCGGGGAATACCTGGCCCGCGCCACCCGAAAGCAGGTGGACAACAGGGATTTGAACTGGGATGACCCGCACGTGGACTGGATGAGCGGCTACGGCTACCAGTTCTGGATGGCGCGGCACGGCCGCTACCGCGGGGACGGGATGTACGGCCAGGTGATGATGGTGGACCCAAAAAGCAAACTGGCCGTCTGCTGCACCGCCGGGCTGAACCTGATGGGCGATGAGATGGACGCCCTGCACGATTTGATGGATCAACTGGTGAGCCTGCCCAAGGAAAAAGCGGAGGGACAGGCGGCGCTCAAACGCCTGGAAAAGCGCCTCGTCTTCCGCGCGCCGGCGGACAAGGACGGGCCGCTGTTTGGGGAGGGCAATTATTTCAGGGAGGACGGCAAGAGCCTGCGCGTGGAAATCCCGGATGACAACAGCCTGCGGCTCATCTTCCGCTCGCCGGATTCGCAGCAGCCGCTGTTTTTCAGCTTTGGCAGGAAGACCGCCCACCGGGGCGAGTTTCCCTCCTTCGCGATGGGCGAGCGGCCCCAGGCCTACCTTGGCCGCTTCGGGGTCAGGGACGGCGTCATCACCGCGCGGGTGGTGATGCCCCAGGCGCCCTACAGGACAGAAATCAAACTCAGCCCTACGCCGGAAGGGCTGCGGCTGGTGATGGACAGCGTGGGCTTTGACAGCGGCACCTTCCTGTTGAAGCGCGCGGGGCAATAAAGGAGGCGGCATGGCGGGACAGCTCTGGGTGCGCGAAATTCGGCGCAACAAAATCCGGCGGGACGTGGTGGTGCCCTGCCCGGACGGCGACTGGCAGCAGGCGATGGCCGCCGCCTGCCGCGAGCTGGACATCGCGGTGCCGCTGGTGGTGGCTCGCCACCTGCGGGATTTTGAGGATTACCGCCAGCTGCGCTTCCTGCCGGAGCACTTCCTGGAAAGCGTGCCCTTTGACCGGCTGGAAGTGGAGTTCTTTGACCCGGAAGACCGGAAGGGCTGAGCATGCGGCACATTCCGGGCGCGACCATGCACGAGCTGGGCCTGAAGTCCTTTGAGGAGGCCTGCCTGGCGGTACCGGACGAGGAGTTTGACCGGAAGGCCTGGCTGTACGTGCCGCCCAGGTACGAGGAATACCGCTATGTGCTGGGCACTTTGGGCGAAAGGCCGGTCATCTGCGTGGGGCTGAACCCCTCCACCGCGGCGCCGGGCAGGCTGGACAACACGCTCAAAAGCGTCCAGCGCGTGGCGGGGAACAACCGGTATGACAGCTTTTTGATGATGAACCTCTACGCCCAGCGCGCCACCCGGCCCGGGGACATGGACAGTTTGGTCAGCGAATTCCTGCACCGGGAGAACCTGAAGGCCTTCGCGTATTTATTGAATCGGACAAAGACCGTGTGGGCGGCCTGGGGCGCGGTGATGGAAACGCGGGGCTACCTCAGGGACTGCGTGCGGGATTTTGCCCTGGTGGGCGCGGAGCTGGGCGCAAACTGGGTGACCGCGGGCCGGCGCAGCAAGGCCGGCCACCCGCACCACCCGCTGTACCTTAAAAAGGACAGCCCCTTTGAGCCCTTTGACATGGATAGCTACCTGCGCAGCCTGGAAGGCGGCTGAAAACGGCGGCACCGGGGTAGATTTTGTGGGAGGAAAGATGATGGTCACACAGCGCAGGACGGTCCTGTTGCGGGACGGCACGCCGGTACTGCTCAGGAGCCCGGAAGTAAAGGACGCGCAGGCCTTGCTGGATTTTTTGAAGGCGACCGCCGGGGAGAGCGACAACCTGCTGCGCGCGCCGGGGGAAATCACGATGACCCTGCAGCAGGAGGAGGCCTTCCTGGACGCGCTGCTGACAGACGAGCGCCGGGTGATGGTCAACGCCTACATTGGGGACGGGCTGGCGGGCAACGTCACCCTCTTCCCGGTGGGCGGCCGCTCCCGGATGCGCCACCGCTGTGAAATCGGCATCGCGGTGCGCAGGGCCTATTGGGGCAGGGGGCTGGGCGCGCTGCTGATGCGGGAGGTGCTGTCCCTGGCGCCCGGCCTGCGGTTTTCGCAGGCGGAGCTGGGCGTCTACTCGGACAACGCCCGCGCGGTGAAGCTGTATGAGGGCCTGGGCTTTGAAACCTGGGGCCGGGTGAAAAACGCCTGCCTGATGCCCGACGGCCGGCTGCGCGACGAGCTGCTGATGGGCCTGGTTTTTTAAGTACTGAAGAAGGAGGATCATACTCAACGATTGGGTAAACGCAAAAAGGCCATCCCTTTGAAGCGTTTACGATTGAGTTTTGTATAAAAACATGGAAAAGATTGTGCCGTTTCTGTGGTTCGCGGACAACAACGCCATGGAGGCCATCACCTATTACTGCGGGGTCTTCCCCGGCAGCGCCGTCCACCATGTTGAGTACTACCCGGACGAGAAGCTGGATGAACATTTTACCGGCATGGCCGGCAAGGTGCTCACGGCGGACTTCACGCTGAACGGGCGGCGCTTCATGGCGCTGGACGGCGGGCCGCACTTCCGCTTCAACGAGGCCATCTCCCTGCTGGTGGAGTGTGAGAACCAGGAAGAGATTGATTTTTACTGGGACAGGCTGTCCCATTCAAAAGAGCATGAGCAGTGCGGCTGGTGCCGTGACCGCTTCGGCCTGTCCTGGCAGATTGTGCCCCGGGACCTGGGCCGCCTGCTGCGCTCGGAGGCCGCGGTGCGCGCGATGATGGCGATGAAGAAGATTGTGATCAGCGAGCTTATAGAGGCCGGCCGCACGGCGGACTGAGGTCTTTCCTGGTTCACGCGGGCCGCCCTTTTGGCGGCCCTTTTTACATCTTGGTGACAAGTCCGCCGGCGCGCTGTGATACAATTGCATGAGACCAAACGAATGAGTCAACGCAAAGAGGGGATGAGAATTTTTGATGGCTCCGCTAAGCCGAAAGAACGAGGCGTAGCCGAAGCCTACGCCGAGTGAAAGAGGCAACGCGGAGACGCAAAAAGACCATCCCATCCAAGCGTTTACGATTGAGTCTAGTATTAAAAGCACATACAGGCGAAAGGAGCGGACATGCCATCGCGCATTCTGGTGGTGGAGGACGAGCGGCCCATCGCGGAACTGGTGGAGATGACCCTGAAGGTCAGCGGCCATGAGGTTTCCATCTGCGGGGACGGAAGCCAGGCGCTTTCACTGCTGGCAAAGGGCGGCTTTGACCTGGTGGTGCTGGACGTGATGCTGCCCGGGCTGGACGGCTTTTCCATCGTGGAAAGGCTGCTGGAGCGCGGGCGGGAGCTGCCGCCCATTTTGTTCCTGACGGCCCGGATTGAGGTGGCCGACCGTGTGCGCGGGCTGCGCCTGGGCGCGCAGGACTACATGGTCAAGCCCTTCCACCCGGTCGAATTGCAGGCGCGGGCGGAGGCCATCCTGCGGCGCGGCAAGCCTGCCCATGAGGCCTACCGGGCGCTGGACGTGCTTTTGGACCCGGCCACGCGCCTGGTGACCAGGGCCGGGCAGGAAGTGGAACTGACCCCGCAGGAGTTCGAATTGCTGCACCTGCTGATGCGGCACAAGAACATGGCGCTGTCCAGGGAGCAGCTGCTGCAGGCGGCCTGGGGCTATGACTACCTGGGCGGCACGCGCACGGTGGACATGCACATCCAGCGACTGCGCGCCAAGCTGGGCTGGGAGCAGGTAATCAAAACGGTGTACAAGCTGGGCTACCGCCTGGAGGCGCCCTGATGCGGCTGCGCTTGCGGGTGACGGCGCTAGCCATGCTGATGAGCCTGGCCTTTGGCCTGGTGCTGTCGGGCATGTTGCTGGTGCGAGGGTTTGAGGACAGCCTCTTTTCCGAGCGCGAGCGGGGCAGGCAGGAGGCCGCCCTGTTCTCCTTTACGCTGACCGCCGGGCTGGAGGCCTTTTCCGCCCTGAACCAGCCGGACTTCGCTTCTCGCGCCGCGCGCACCGCCAGGCGGTACATGAGCGGCAGCGCGCTGTTTGCGCTGCTGGATGAAAACGGCCGGGAACTGTATACCAACGCGATGCCCGGGGACGCGCCGGTGATGGAGCGCGCGGCCGCGCTCAAAGCGCGGGAGACCCTGGTGAAACTGGACGGGCGGGCCTGGCAGCTGCTGCTGGAAACGCCGGGCGGGCGGGCCGGCGCCTACAGCCTGCGCTACGCCCGGGACATCACCCTGGTGTATGAGACGGCTGCGCGGCAGACCCGGGAGGCCGTGCTGCTGCTGATTGCGCTGTACGCGCTGACGGGCATCCTGCTGTCCCTGCTGCTCAAGGCGCATTTTGAGCCGCTGCGCCAGCTGGAAAAAGCGGCTTTGCGCGTGTCGGGTGGTGATTACACGGCGCGCGCCCCGGTGTTCAGGCGGGAGGACGAGGTGGGGCAGGTGGCGCTGCGCTTCAACGAGATGGCGAGCGCCATCAAGGAGCACATCGGCAAACTGGAGGACAGGGAGCGCGCGCAGCGCCAGTTCATCGCGGACATGGCGCATGAGATGAAAACCCCGCTCACCGCCATCATCGGCTTCTCGGACCTGCTGCGCCGGCATGAGATGGATGGGGAAGGCCGCCAGGCGGCGCTGACAGCCATCGCCAGCCAGGGCGAGCGCCTGGAGCGCCTCAGCCTGAAGCTGTTGAGCCTGTCCCGGCTGGAGGGCGGCACCCTGCCGGAGATGAAACAGGTGAAAGCCGCGGCGCTGTTTGAGCAGGCCGGACAGGCCTTGGAGCCCCTGCTGCAGGCAAGGGAGGTGACCCTTGAAGTGACGGAGCGGGGGCAGGCCTTTACCTGTGACCCGGACCTGATGGCCAGCCTGCTGCAAAACCTGCTGCAAAACGCCGTCCAGGCCTCCGCCCCGGGGCAAAAGGTTTTTTTGACGGCGGAGGACATGGGCTTCACCGTGCGGGATGAGGGCCGGGGCATCCCCAGGGAGCACCTGCCCCGGGTAAAGGAACCCTTCTACATGGCCGACAGCAGCCGTTCCCGCGCGCAGGGCGGCGCAGGGTTGGGGCTGGCGCTGTGCGCGCGCATCGCGGAACTGCACCGGGCGCAATTGCAAATTGATAGCGAAGCGGGCAAGGGCACCACGGTTCAGGTCATCCTAAACGAATGATCAACGCAAAAAGGCCATCCCATCCAAGCATTTACGATTGAGTTTTGTATCAGATTTACAAGACCGTGACAAGCCGGAAACCGCGTGAAGACAAGCGCGGCGTAACATCAGGGCAGCAAAGGCAAAGGAGGCAAACCGATGAACAGACAACTCAAACCCTGGCTTTTCGGCCTGCTGCTGGGCGCCCTGGCGCTGACCCTGATCCTGGCGCTGCCGCTGATGATGGACGGCGTCATGCGCCGCAGTTTCAGCCGCGCGGAGGCGGCCGCGCAGACTGAAACCAGGAGCACCCCCGAACCCGCGCCACAGGAGGAGGAAGCGGAAGAAACCGCGCAAACACCGGCCGGGCAGCTGCCCCCTGCCGCTTCCCCTGATGCGGGTACGGCCGAACCCACGCAACAGGAGGTGGAAGTGCCGGAAAGCGGACAGCCGGTAAATGGGTTGCCGGTTCCCACCTTTCCCCCGGGCCCGAGGGACCCGGCGCTGCCCGGCGGCCTGGTGGGCATTGAGGACGCCGGCAGCCGGATGACCTTGCTTTACAGCGCGCCGGGCACGGGGCCGGAGCAGGCGGTTGACATCAACGCCCACGCGCGCGGCCTGCTGGACCACCTGACCGGGCAGAGCTTTACCGGCCACTGGACAGACTGGGCGGCCAGTTTCAACATCAGCCGCCACAGGGACGGCCAGATGATCCGCGCGGGCTATGAACCTGCGCTGTCGGAGGAGCTGCTGATGGACCCGGACAGCGGGCTGTACAGCATCTATGTGCTCACCTTCTGGGGGGATGACGCGCCGGGCAGCGGCCTTGCGCTGGACAGCTTTGAGCGCTCCGAGCTGCCCTTTGGCAGCACGGTGGAGAAATCGGCCGCGCTGAACATGGCGGCCTTCAGCCAGGCAGCCTTCCTGGTGAAGGAGCTGCGCGACAAGGGGGAGGAGGACACCGCGCGGCTGCTGGAGCAGACGGCCGCCCAGCCGGAAGCGCCTGCCCGGAACATGCTGGAAACGCTGCGCACGGCAGGGCTGCCAATGACGCCGGTCTCCTACGACCTGGTCAAGCTGGCCTACCTGGTGCCCTCCAACAACAGCCTGCCCCGGTATGAGGTCCGCCTCCAGCTGCAGGTGGAGGACAGCGCAAAGCGCCAGTACAACCTGGAGTTCACGGTGGGGCCGGAAGGCGAAAGCCGCCTGGAGCACCTGCACTGGATGGACGCGGAGGCGCTGCTGAGGCGGTACTGAGGAGGTACTGAGACGGGCGTCGGGCGGAGCATCCTGACAATCATGACAGCCAGTCTGGCGGCTTGCCGGTTCTTCCGGCAGGCTGCTTTTTTGCGGCTTCCCGGGCAAACTGTGGTATGCTGTGAAAAAACAGGGGAGGCGGGCAACATGAAGGTGACACGGCAGGATGTGCTGGACATCCTGGGCGAATTGCCCCGCCCGGAGCGGCCCATTACGGCGGAACTTGTTTGCACGGAAGATGCCGGGAATTATGTGCTGGAGCGGCTGGTGCTGGACCTGAACGGTTATGAAAGGGTGCCGGCGCTGTTTTGCCGCCCGAAAACCGGGGCGGAGCCCTTCCCGGCGGTGCTGTTCAACCATTCCCACGGCGGGATGTACCACATCGGCAAGAGCGAGCTGCTCACCGGCTGCGACTACATGCAAAAGCCGGGCTACGGGCCCGCGCTGGCGGAGGCCGGCATCGCCTCCCTGGCGATCGACCACCTGTGCTTTGAGGAGCGCTCCGGGCGAACGGAGAGCTTTGTGTTCAAAAAATTGCTCTGGGAAGGCCGCTGGATGTGGGCCCAGATGGTGTATGACAGCCTGCGCGCGCTGGACTACCTCTGCTCGCGCCCGGATGTGGACAATTTGCGTGTGGGCACCCTGGGCATGTCGATGGGCAGCTCCATGGCGCAGTGGGTGGCGGCGCTGGATGAACGCGTGAAGGCCTGCGCGGACCTCTGCTGTCTGTGCAATTATCAGGAGCTGCTGGCGGAAAACAGGCTGGACCTGCACGGCATCTATTACTACATCCCCGGCTTATTGAACAGGCTGACCACCGCCGCGCTCAACGCGCTCACCGCGCCGCGGCCCCACCTGTGCCTGGTGGGCGAGCATGATTTGCTGACCCCGGCGCGCGGGGTGGCGCGCGATGAACAGGAAATCGCCCGGGCCTATGAAAGCCTGGGCGCGCCCCAAAACTGGCGGCTCAATCGCTACCCGGTGGGCCACCTGGAAACCCGTGAGATGCGCCGGGATGTGCTGGAGTTTCTGAAAGAACAGCTTTAGACATACAAATTTCATAACCTGTACCGCGCGGCCCGGGGCTGTTTTCCGCCCCTTCGCGGCGGGCCGCCGGGCATTTTTTTCAGTGCACGGGTATGCTATAATTGAATGGGACGGTATCCCCGCCCAGAGGAGGTGCTTCCCGATGAGGAGCAAACCGGTCCGCCTGACGGTGACAGGCATGGCCTTCAACCGCCATGACGAGGACGAAGCCATGCACATGACCACCTTTGGCACGCTTTCCGGCGACAGCAAGGAGTGGAAGCTGCGTTACACCGAGCGCCGTTCCGACAGCGACGAAAAGCACGACATCACCATGACCATGGGCGAGGGCATGGTGAAGGTGGTGCGCAAGGGCGCCTTCGCCAGCGACCTGGTGTTCCGCAAGGGGCACCGCTACGAGGGCAGTTACCATACACCCTTTGGCGACCTGAGCATGGGCATCTACCCCACGCAGGTGGATTACAATGTCAACAAGGACGGCGACGGCGAGGTGAACCTGCGCTACCAGCTGGACATCCAGGGGCGCTACACCTCGGTCCACCGGCTGGACATCGCCTTTGAAACCAACAAGAAGGATGGCAGGGCTTGACCATGCCGCGGCCGCGCTGAGGGGACTCCTCGGCGCGGCCGGTTTTATCCGGCGGGACAGGGCCCGCCGCGCGCTGTTTGTCAGCGACTATCCCCGGCGCCTGGACGGCGCGGGCATCACGGAACTGGAGCGGGCACTGGCGTTGCGCGGCTGGCGGGCGGCCCATGAGGGCGGCCTGGCGCTGCTGGACCTGGATTTTTCCGGGTACGCCGCCTTCTTTGAGGGCTTGGCCACGCAAAGGGAAGACAGGCTGCCTTTGGGATACGCGGGCCTGTTGCGCGTCTACGCGCGGCATCAAAATGCCTTCACCCCCGCGATGCTGGAAACCGCCCGGGCGGCGGTGCTCGCCTGGGATGCCGGGGAGCACGGCGCCCTGCTGGACCTGGCCGGCGCGCAACTGGCGCTGGCCCTGCGGCGGAAAGAGCCGCCGCCCGGCTTCATCCCCCGCCTGCTGGCCGCCGCGTGTGACAACAGAAAGGAGAGCCCGGCATGCTGATCACCTACCACGGCCATTCGGAGTTCCTGGTGGAATTGTCCGACGGCCGCCGTGTGCTGTTTGACCCCTTCCCCGCCCAGGTGGGCTACCCCCTGCACCGGGTGAAGGCCGACGTGGTCGTTATCTCCCACCACCATTTTGACCATGACTATGTGGACAAGGTGGACGGCAAGCCCGTGGTGGTGGACACCGAGGGCACGCACAGCCCGCTGCCGGGCATCAGCCTGCGCGGGGTGAGCGCCTTCCATGACAAGGAGCAGGGCAGCAAGCGGGGCAGCATCCTCTGCTTCACGCTGGAGGCCGAATGGCTGAAAATCCTGCACCTGGGCGACCTGGGCGAAGTGCCGGACGAGCGGCTGCGCGAGCAGCTCTTCATGCCGGACATCCTGTTGATCCCGGTGGGCGGCACCTACACCCTGGACGCCAAAGAAGCGGCGGAGACCATCAGTTTGCTGCAGCCGCGCATCACCATCCCGATGCACTACCGCAACGAGCGCGGCGGCTTTGAGGTGCTGACCACCCTGCGGCCCTTCCTGGACGCGGTGGCGCCGCTGACTGCCTCCACCCAGCCGCTGCTGCGGGTGACCCGGGAGGACCTCTCCCAGCAGCCCCGGCTGGTGGAACTGGAAATACGCTGAGGGCACCGGGAACGGAACAAAACACAGGAGCGATGATGGACTACAACAACCCGCTGGGCAGCCCCCGCAAGCGCCTCGGCAGCCTGTACAAGCTGCGCGCCGTCCGCCTGCCCTGGTACGGGGTGGCGGCGGCCTGCATCGCCGTGCTCATCATGGGCTGGGTGGTGGCCGGCAACATGGACCGGGGCATTGAGGACCTGCGCCTGCAGATTGACCAGGCGGACGACCTGGTCTTCGCCCGGGAGCGGGACATCCTGCGCCTGACCGAGCAGGTGCGCCTGGCCTCCACCGACCAGTTCATCGCCAACGAGGCGCGCACCAAATACGGCTACCTCTTCCCCGGGGAGATCCGCTTTGTGGTGACCAACCCCGAGGTGCTGGGCCTGCCGCCCCGCCAGGAGGGGGAATAAGCTTGGGCCCAAGGGCCAGCCGCCGCCCGGCGGCTTTTTGCTGAAAGGATTTAAGACGCAATGCGCACAAGCAGCCCCGCGCCTGCGCGCGCCGCGGTGATCGCGATAGGCTCCAACTCCACTCGATTGCTGGTGGCAAACCTCGAGGAGGGGCTGCGCCAGCCCCTGCGCGGCCGGGTGGAAACCCGGCTCTTTCTGGCCCTGGATGAGCGGCAGGGCTTTGACAACCTGGCGCTGCGGGGCCTGGTGGAGGGCGTCCAGGCGCTCAAGGCCCAGGCCCTGGCGGCCGGGGCCAGCCGCATCGACCTGGTCGCCACCGCCGCCGTGCGGGACAGCCGGGACGAGGCCGGCCTGAGGGACTTGCTCAGGGCGGGCACCGGGCTTGAACTGAAGGTGCTCTCCGGCGCCCAGGAGGCGCGCTACGCCTTTCTGGGCGCTGCCCACCCCTACCTGCAGGCCGGCCGCCTGGGCGTAATTGACATTGGCGGCGGCTCCACCGAGCTGGCCCTGGGCCAGGGCCAGGCCCTGGAGGACAGCTGTTCGCTGCAGCTGGGGGCCTCCCGGCTGTACGCCAGCCAGCCCATCAACAGCCCGCAGGACCTAAAGGCCGCACAGGCCCTGGTGGCCCGCCAGCTGGCGGCCCAGCCGCCCTGGCCCGCCCCCCCGCCCGCGCGCTGGCTGCTGGTGGGCGGCACCGGCGCCGCGCTGCTGTATCTGAGCCGGGGCAGCTTTGATGTGGACCCCCACCTGGACCACCCGGTCAGCCAGGCGCAGGCATGGCGGGCGCTGCACCAGCTGGCGGCCCTGGACGCGCGGGAACGGACCCGGCTGCCTGGCATGATGCCCGGGCGGGAGCACATCCTGCCCACCGGCCTGGTCATCCTGGTGGCGCTGATGGACAGGCTGGGCATCCAGGAGGTGCTGGTGACCCACCGGAACAACTGTGATGGCTACCTGTACGGCATCCTGCTGGAAGCGCATGAAAACACCGGGCGTGATCCATGAGGTGGCATTAAAAATGGGGGCAGCACTTCAACGCAGGAGATGCCGTGTATATTCATCATGAGGCGGCTCAAGCCCCACCCCGGCCAAAGGGTTGTATTGACCGGAAAAATGGCGTATGATTTGTACATCAGGAAACACCCATACGCCATCCGCGGGCACAGGCCGGACATCTGTTGTGAGGTGACCATCCTGGCTGAGCCAGCCGCATCCACGCGGAATACACAAGGAAGAGAGGTGATGACATGAGGAGAAAGCTGTTCTGCGCGCTGTTGGCCTGTTTGATGTTCCACGCCGTGGCCTTCGCGGGAACGGCGGATGCGGGCCTGGACCTGTCCGGTTTCACGGTGGACGAGCTGCTTGAATTGCGCGAGCTGATTCAGGCAGAGCTGCTGTTGAAGGGCTACAACCCCTACTTTGACCTGGAGCGCGGGGACAGCGGCGAGCAGGTCGCGGCTGTTCAGGAAAAGCTGCAGGAACTTGGCTACTACACCGGGGGGGCCACCGGCAAGCTGGACGCTGAAACGCAAAAGGCTTTCAAACGTTTTGAGAAGGATTTTGGGTTGAACAACGATGGGCTGCCGTCCAGGGAGGACCAGTTTGTACTGTTCCAGGCCAAAGCGCTTGAAAAACCGGCCACTTCGCCCACGCCGCAGGTGACAGAGGACCCGATGACGGCGGTATACCAGGAATATGAGCCTTTTGACTACACGGCCAGCATGCGCAAGCCTGAGGAGTATGATGGGAGGAAGGTGGTGTTGAAGGGCAGGGTGCTGCAGGTGTTGGGCAACCGGGAGGAGGGGTTCCAAATCTGTCTGGCCACTTCTGGCAGCGGCGATGTCGTGTATGTGTTTATCAATCAACCATTGGATTATAATCTCATAGAAGATGATTACCTGACCATTTACGCGGTGATGCACAAGACCATTACCTACCAGTCAACCTTCAACAAACCGGTTACCATTCCTGCCGCGGTCGCGGACTATTTCATTCTACGATAAGGGAGAAAAAACATGAAAAAGATGCTGGTGTTCCTGGTGGCGCTCATGCTGGTGATGGTGTCTGTGACAGCCTATGGCGCTGGCAGAATCCGGGTGACGCAGGAGAACTATCACCTGATCGAAAGCTATGGGAAGTATGGCTATGCCTTTGCCAAGGTGGAGAACGTTGGTGACAAACCGATCAAGGTCAACGCCGGCATTCTGGAAGTTTTTGACGGTGAGGGGGACGCGATCACCTCCACGGACTACCTCAGTTCCTACGCGGAGTATCTGCAGCCAAACGAATACACCTATGTCTCCCTGCGCGCGGAGATAGAGGACGCGGAAATGATCCCGGACGACTACATGCTGACCATCACCGGCAAGAGTGACAACAGCTATTTCTCCCGGCGGCTGCCCGTGGAAACAGACTATCAGGAAGATGTGAAGACCAGGTACGGCACCACCAACTATATGTACGCCACGGTCACCAACGACACCGAGGAGCCGGTCTACGACATCACGGTGCTGTTGGTCCTGCTGGACAAGGACGGGAACATCCTGTATATGGACAGCTCAAGCCTGTACAGTGACAAGGCGCTGATGCCCGGCAGCGCCGTCATGATCCGCCTGGAGCCCAGGTCCTCCTTTGAGGAGTATTTTGCGAAGGAAGGCCTGGTGCCGGCTTCCGTGGACGCGGTCGCCTACGTCAACGTCAGGCAGGACTGAACCATCCCCAAATGAAACAACCGACCGCAGGCCGCCAGGATGGCGGCCTGCGGTCGGTTTGCGCGCCTGATAGGCTTAAAACCCCATCAAACGCAAGGCGAAGGCAGGAGGATCAGGGCTGGTCTTCCGTCACCATCACCATCCAGTGGAAGCCGTACCTGTCCTTCACCTGGCCATACAGGGGGTTGAAGAAGGTGGGCGCCAGCGGCATCAGCACCTGGCCGTCCCGGGCCAGGGCGTCAAAGACCTGGCGCAGGCGGGCCCTGTCCTCATGGGAGAGGGTGATCCAGAAGGCGCCATTGGGCACCAGCTGGGGTCCGCCCGGGAAATCATCGGACAGCATGAGGTCCCCGGCGAAGGTCTTGACGTTGGCGTAGGCCACCAGGTTGTCGCTGCCGGCGGGCAGCTCGTCCTCCGGGCTTTCTTTGGGCATCTCGCCCATGGCCATGATGTAGGGTGCGGGCGCGCCGAAGACCCCGGCGTAATAGTTGGCCGCCTCGCGGGCCTGGCCGTTGAAGTTCAGATAGACCTCAATCATGTTGTTGCTTTCCTGTCCGCAGGCGAGTCAACCAAGCTCTGTGCCTGCTGCAAGAGTATACCCGCAGCATCCAATGCCCATCAGGGAAAGCACCCGGGCTGCTCCCGGGTTGGGCACATCGGCAAAAGCACCGGCTTTCAGGATGCCGCCAGCACCGGAAAAACGCCAAGCCAGTACATCCTGCAGGCAAGACTGCGCAAGGCGCGCGAGCTGATCATCTACACCGCCCTGCCAATTTATGCGATTGCCGAGGAGTGCGGCTTTCAGAGCCCGAGCTACTTCACCAGCAGGTTCCGGCAGATGTTTGGCATAGCGCCCCAGGCGTACAGGAAGCGTTTTGAATGATGCCAGGCTTCCCAGGTCGGGAACAGGGATTCCCTGTTTTGCCCACACGAAACGCAGAAGGGACGCTTCACTGAAGCGTCCCTCGGTCTGCCCATAAACCCTCCCTGATGATGTCTGACCATTCAGGATGCGCGCCTGATGCCATTGCCCGATGCCGGGCACCAGCATCAGGCGCGCGTGGTGCAGATGGAAGATACCCGGCGGCCGCCGGGTATGCAGGGAATCCAAGCGTTCCAGCCATTGGTTTGCTCCGCGCGGGGCGGGCCTGGGTCAGAGCTGCTGCTGGCGCAGCCATTCGCCCAGCTGGCGCATCTCCAGGCTGCCGGTTGCCAGGCGGTCCGCCAGCGCCGTGGTGGTGAAGGGGGCCCCGGTGAGGGCGGCCTCCACCTGGCTGGCCAGGTCCGGGTCGTTGGCGTCGGTAAAGCAGCGCGCCTCGGCCACCTGCCCCCTTTTGACCAGCAGCTGCAGCTCCACGCTGCCAAAGGGGAAGCGCTGCTCCAGGCTGAGGTCAAAGCGCGGGGTTTTGCCATAGGTCCAGCCCCAGTCGCGGTAGCGCGCGGCCAGCTGGGCCACCTGGTCCTCCGGCAGGGCCTGCCGCCAGTCCAGGCGCTGGGTGGGGCCGTATTCCCGCTCAAAGGCGGTGAGCAAGGCGGCTTTGAGGGCGGACAGGGTGAGGCCGGGCGCGTGGTCAATGAGGTTGCCCACCCGGGCGCGCACGCTGTCCACCCCCTTGGCCTGCAGCTTCAGCCTGGAGGGCTGCAGGTAGCGGCCCAGCAGGGCGAAATCCACCGCCAGCAGGATGGTGCCATGGTGCAGGGAGGTGGTTTGCGTGTGGCGGAAGGCGTTGCCGGAGAACTTGGCGCCGGTCTGGCTGAGCACGATGTCGTTGCGGCCGGAGGCCTGGGTTTTGATGCCGAAGCTGGCCGCCGCGGCGCTGATGACGCCCAGCTGCCGGGGAACATCATAGACATCCTTGGGCATCACGAAGGAGAAGTTGAGGTTGCCCAGGTCATGGTAGACCGCGCCGCCGCCGGTGGAGCGGCGCACCAGGGTGCCGCCCTCCTGCTCCAGCAGCTGGGCGCGGCACTCCTTCCAGGCGTTCTGCCCCCGGCCGATGACCACGGTGTGGGCGTTTTGCCACAGGAAGAGGGCGGGCCCGCCCGCCTGCAGCAGCAGGGCCTCCTCAATGGCCAGGTTGAGGGCGGGGTCGGTGTTGGCGGTTTCAAAGTAGCGGTTGGTCATCGGCAGTCCTTTCGGGGAGCGCGTCCCGGCATCTTCCTGTTCTTTTGTATACCCTGGCGACCGGCCGCGCAAGGGCCTGTCTGCCCGCTAGTAAACATGCGCCAAAATCATTTCAGGGGGGCTTGGGGGAGGGCGCCTGTTCAAAAGCGCCCTCCCCCCTGATCCGAACCTTCTGTTTCGCGTTTTGCGCTGCCCCGGTTTACACCCCGCGCCTGTTGTTGCGGATCTGTTCCATCAGGGTGAAATTGCTGGTGGGGCTGTGGCCCTCAAGGGGCAGCAGGCGCTCGTGCACGGCATCCAGGATCCAGGAGGGCTGGGGGAAGAAGGCTTCCTCCATCTCATGGGCCGGGGTGATCCAGTTGCGCGCGCCCACCACGACCGGCGGGGCGTCCAGGTAGTCAAAGGCCAGCTCGGTGAGGGTGGAGGCCATCTGCCGCATGACGGAGCCGCGCTCCACCGCGTCCCCGGTGATGATGATGCGGCCGGTCTTTTTGACGGACTCGATGACCAGGCTGTATTCAAAGGGCACGATGCTGCGCGCGTCAATGACCTCGGCGGACAGGTTGTGCTTCTCCTTGAGCAGGTCAGCCGCCTCCAGCGCACGGTAGAGGGTGGCGCCGATGGACAGGATGGTGAGGTCACAACCCGCGCGCTTGATGTCCGGCTGGCCCAGGGGAATCTCGTACTCGGCCTCGGGCACGCCGCCCTCATGGAACAGCTCGGCCATGTCGTAGATGCGCTGGCTTTCAAGGAAGAGGACCGGGTCGGTGCCATTGAGGGCGGACTGCATGAGGCCCTTGGCGTCATAGGGGGTGGCGGGGAAGACGACCTTGAGCCCGGGGATGTGGGCTGCCAGGGCTGACCAGTCCTGGGAGTGCTGGGCGCCGTATTTGCTGCCCACGGACAGGCGCAGCACCACGGGCATCTTCAGCATGCCGGCGGACATGGCCTGCCACTTGGCCAGCTGGTTGAACACCTCATCCCCCGCGCGGCCCAGGAAATCGCAGTACATAAGCTCGGCCACTGCGCGGCCGCCGGACATGGCGTAGCCCACCGCGGCGCCCACGATGGCAGCCTCGGCGATGGGGGTGTTGAAGAGGCGGTGGTAGGGCAGGGCCTCGGTCAGGCCGCGGTAGACAGCGAAGGCCCCGCCCCAGTCGCGCACCTCCTCGCCAAAGCTGACCAGGGTGGGGTCCTCATAGAACTTGTTGATCAGGGGCTCGGCGATGGCGTCGCGCAGCTGGTAGACGCGGTTCTTGGAGACGGGCTTGCCGTCCTTGTCCAGGCCAAAGCGCTCGCGTTTTTTGAGCTGCTGCACCCGGGGGCAGTCCTCAAGGGGCAGCAGGGTCTCGGGCTTGCGGTCCGCGTCAAAGGCGCGCACGGTCTGGTTGGAGAACATGAGGTCGGCCACGCTGTCAGGCTGGGTGGTCATCAGCGGGATGTGGGGGGAGATGGTGTCGTCAATGGCCAGCTTGAGGTTGCGCACGATGTCCGCGACAACCTTGCTGTACAGGGCGTCCAGCTCTTCCTCCGTGGCGACGCCGTTGGCCAGCAGCTCCTGGCGGAAGGCCTGGATGCTGTCCTGGGCCTCCCACTGGGCGATCTCCTCGCGGGTGCGGTAGGAGCTGGCGTCCGAGGGGCTGTGGCCGGAGATGCGGTAGGTGATGACATCCAGGAAGACCGGGCCGTCCTTCTTGGCCAGGGGGAGCTTGCGGCGGTAGGCGTCAATGACGGCCAGGGGGTTGTAGCCGTCCACGCGCTCAGCGTGCAGGGCGTTGGGGGCCAGGCCGGCTGCCACCCGGGCAATCATCTCCTGCCCCATGGTCTCGCCCTGGGTCTGCCCGCCCATGCCGTAGAAGTTGTCGTTGATGTTGTAGATCAGGGGCAGGCCGCCAAAGCCTTCGTCCCAAAGGTTCTGGTACTGGCCCATGCTGGCCAGGTTCAGCCCCTCCCAGACCGGGCCGCAGGACAGGGAACCATCGCCGATGTTGCACACCACCACGCCGGGCTTGCGGTTGACCAGCTTGTACAGCGCGGCGCCCGGGGCGATGGAGCCGGAGCCGCCCACGATGGCGTTGTTGGGGTAGATGCCAAAGGGGGTGAAGAAGGCGTGCATGGAGCCGCCCAGCCCCTTGTTGAAGCCGTTTTCCCGGGCGAAGGTCTCGCACATCATCCCGTAGAGCAGAAAGTCGATGCCGTTGTCCTTGAGGGGCTTGGTCTGGTCGCGCACCACCTGGTAGGTCTTGCCGCCCAGGAAGTCCTCCAGGATGGAACGCAGCTGGTCCTCCGGCAGGATTTCAATGCTGCGCAGGCCCTTGGCCAGGATCTCGCCGTGGCTGCGGTGGGAGCCAAAGATGTGGTCATCCAGGGTGAGCAGGAAGGCGGCGCCGACGTAGGCGGCCTCCTGGCCGATGCCCAGGTGGGCGGGCCCGGGGTGGTTGTAGGGCACGCCCTGGTACTCGCCCTGGGTTTTGATGAGGTTGAGCATGGTCTCAAACTCGCGGATGTAGGCCATGTCGCGGTAGATGTTGAGCAGTTCCCGGGGCGTGTAGGTGCCCAGCTCATCCTTCAGGGTTTTGTTGTAGGTGTTGACAGGGATGTCCGGCGTTTTGAGGGTGCCGGGCTTGCGGACGTCCTGGGGGGAGATGTGCAGCTGCTTGCTCATTTGTCTACCTCTTGGCTGGCCGGCTCGTAGGCGAAGACGGCTTCGCGGATGATTTCTGACACGGTGGGGTGGGGAAAGATGATTTTCTGGATCTGCTGCAGGGTGAGGCCCAGCTCGATGTAGGTGCCCACCAGCACGATGAACTCGCTGGCGTAGTTGGACAGCACCTGGGCGCCCAGCACCTGCTGGCTGCGGGTGTGGACCAGCAGCTTGAGCAGGCCGTTGCCGCCCTCGTTCTCAGCCAGGTAGCGCCCGGAAAAGCGCATGGGCAGCTTGACCACCTGAAAGGGCAGGCCCTTCTTTGCGGCTGTCTGCTCCGTCTCCCCTACCGAGGCCAGCTCCGGACTGGTGTACAGCACGGCGGGCACCGCCTCATAGCGCATGTGGTCGGGGATTCCCAGCATGTGGTTGACGGCAACCTCGGCCTCCCGGTAGGCGGTGTGCGCCAGCATCGAGTGGCCGGTGACATCGCCCGCGGCGTAGACGCCGGGAACGTTGGTGCGCAGGTGGTCATCCACCGGGATGGCGCCGCGCTGAACCTCCACCTGGATGGTGTCCAGGCCCAGCTCCTGGGTGTTGGCGCGCCGGCCGATGGACAGCAGCACGCTGTCGCAGGCCAGCAGGTGGCTGTCGCCCCCCTGCTCAAAGCGCACGCCGCCCTCCTCAATGGCGGTCACACGGGCGCTCAGGTGGAAGGTGATGCCGCGCTTTTCCATGTCGGCCTTGAGCAGGGCGACCAGCTCCTGGTCGTTCTCCCCGGCGATGTGGTCCAGCATCTCCACCACGGCCACCCTGGCCCCGATGGAGCGGAAGTAGCTGGCCAGCTCCAGCCCGATCACGCCCCCGCCGATGACCACCAGCTGCTGGGGCACCTCCTTTTTGTCCAGGATTTCCCGGCTGGTGAGCACGAAGCCCCGCTCCAGGCCTTCCTTGAGGCCCGGGATGGGCGGCAGGGCGGGGCTGGAGCCCGTGGCAATCAGCAGGCGCTTGCCTGTGAGGGCAGTCTCCCCCGCCTGCACGGTGAAGCCCTCCGGGCCTTTGCCGGTGATGACCGCCCGGGCCTCGTACACGGTGACCTGGCTGGCCCGCAGCGCGGCCTTGACGCCAGCCACCAGGGTCCTGACCACCTTGTCCTTGCGGCGCAGCACCGCGGCGTGGTCAATGCGCAGCTCCTGGGCGCTCACGCCATAGCGCTGGCCGTTGGCCACGCCGTCGTGCAGCTTGGCGGAGTAGAGCAGGGTCTTGGTGGGGATGCAGCCCTCGTTGAGGCAGACCCCGCCCAGGGAGCGCTCCTCGCACAGGGCCACGCTGAGGCCGGCCTTGCCCGCCCGCTCCGCGGCCAGGTAGCCGGCGGGCCCCCCGCCGATGATGATCAGGTCATGGTTCATTGGTTTCCTCCTGTCCAAGCAGCATCAGGTCAATTTGTTCCAGCGCGCCCACCAGGTCCTTGAGGAACCGGGAGGCTGGCGCGCCATCCACCGCGCGGTGGTCATAGGTGAGGGAAAGCCCCATGGCGGGGTAGACGCTGAGCTGCCCCGCGGTTTCACGCACCCGCTGGACGATGGCGCACACGCCCAGGATGGCCACCTGGGGCGGGTTGATGATGGGGGTGAAGGACTCAACCCCCAGGGCCCCCAGATTGGTGACGGTGAAGGCAGCGCCCTGCAGCAAGTCCGGGCTGATGGCCCCGCCCTGGGCGGCCTCGATGAGGGCTTTGGCCTCCCTGGACAGCTGGCGGATGCCCTTGCGGTCGGCCTCAAAGAGGGTGGGCACCAGCAGTCCCCGGGGGGTGTCCACCGCCAGGCCCAGGTGGGCGTGGTCAAAGCGGCGGATGTGGTTGTCCAGCAGGTGGGCCTTCAGGTCCGGGTGGTTTTGCAGCACGCGCGCGACCGCGAAGAGGATGAGGTCGTTCATGCTGATGTCGTTCAAGCCCAGCTCCTGCGGGGCGGACTTGAATCGCGCGCGCAGGGACAGCAGGCGGGTGGCGTCAAAGCTGCTGTGGTGGGTGAGCTGGGCCATGCCGGACAGGCTTTGGTGCATGGTGGTGGCGATCAGCCGGCGCACCTTGGACAGCGGCTGGTCGCTGAAGCCCTGGCCGGATGCCGCGGCGGGCGCCGGGGGCTGGGCGGGGGCGGCCTGCGCGGCTTCGCGCGCGCTGGCGGCGGCGAAGATGTCCCGCTCAATCACCCGGCCCTGGGGGCCGGTGGCCTCAGCGGTGGCGGGGTCCACGCCCAGGCGCTGGGCGGTCATGCGCGCGCGGGGGGCGACGCCATGCACCACCGCCGCTTCCGGGGCGGGCGGCGGGGCCGCCGGGGCCGCCGGGGCCGCTGGGGCTGCCGGGGCGGCGGCAGGCGGGTCCACGGCCTGCTGTGCCTGCGGCGTGTCGGGCCTGAACCCGGAGATGTCCTCCCCGGGCTGGCCGATGAGGGCCACGGTGCTCAGCACCGGCACATCGTCATCCTCCTCAAAGAAGATGGCCAGCAGGCTGCCGCCCGCCTTGGCGGTCTCCTCAAAGGAGGCCTTGTCCGTCTCGTAGCTGAAGAGGACCTCCCCCTCCTGCACGCTGTCGCCGACTTTTTTGTGCCACTGGGTGATGATGCAGCTCTCCACTGACTGCCCCTGCCGGGGCAGGATGACCGCATGGGCCATGTCTCGCTCCTTTCAGGCCGGGCACTTGCCCGGCCGGGCCACGGGTTGTTCAGATCCTCTTGGCGTTTTGAAGCAGCAGCTTTTCGGCCTCGCCGTTCCACAGGCCGTGGGTCTGCTGCACCAGCTGGTGCAGCTGGGCGAAGAGGGGGTCGGTCCTGCCCTTCTCCTCAAAGTCCGCGATGGCGGTGAGGGGCAGGTCGATGTGGGTGTAGATGAGCTTCTTGCCGCCGGGGATCTTGGGCAGGTTGAGGGTGGTGTCCACCACCGCGTTCAAGCCGCCGATGTGGGTCACCAGGGCGGCGGGGTTCAGCTTGCCCTCGTTCATCATTTGGATGGCTTCCTTCATGTCGTCCACGTTGCCATGGGAGGTGGCGCAGACATGGGTGCGCTTGTAATGCACGTTGTACCAGTTGATCATGGCGGAGAAGCCGGGGTCAGAGGGGCCGGCGAAGAAGTTCAGGCAGCCGTCCACGCCCAGGATCTGGTCGGCCTGCTCGGCCACCGCCTTCACAGGGGCGAAGCAGAACACATCGTCATAGCCGGTGCCGCCGGTCAGCTCCCGCAGGTGGGCCACCGGGTCCTCCACCTTGGCGGTGTTGACGTAGTGCAGCTCCACCCCGCGCTGCTTGGCGTATTCCACGGTGAAGATGGAGGCGGCGCGGTCCAGGCGGGCCTGGTCGATGTCGGTCACCACCATCAGTTTGGCGCGGCGCTCACGGTTGAGGGCATAGTCAATCGCGGCCAGGCCCATGGGGCCCACCGAGGCCAGCATGGCCAGCTTGCCGCCCTCCACAATGCCCATGTCGTGGACGTACTCGCCGTCCCGGGTGTGATACATCGCGTGGAAGGAGGCGATGACGCAGGAATAGGGCTCTGTCAGCGCGCCCAGGAAATAGGTGTCGGACTGGTAGGGCAGCAGGCAGTCCATCAGCATGATTTCCTGGGGCATGCTCACATAGGTGGCGTTGCCGCCGCACTCGGGGTAGGAATAGCCCGGCGCTTGGATGGAGCCCTTGTAGGAGTGGGCGGGCTGGATGACAAAGTGGTCGCCCGGCTTGTATTTGTGGGCCCAGTTCTTGCCCACCTTGAGGATTTTGCCGCAAAACTCGTGGCCGATGATGGTGGGGTTGGTGGCCACGTCATCGGGCACCCGGGCGTGCTCGGCGCCCAGGTAGGCGGCCTTGTAGCTGCTCATGCAGATGGAATCCACCACCACCTCGCAGATGACCGAATCATCCGTCATCGGGGAGAGGTCAAAGGTTTCCAGGCGCAGGTCGTTCTTGCCATACAGGCGGACGGCTTTGGTTCTCATGTCAGGCTTCCTCCGTTTTCGTGTTTGATCAGTTGCCAGGTGCTGTCAATCAGGTTTTGAAACTGCGGGTCTTCCATCTTTTTGATGACGAAGCTTTGCCGGGGGGAGTTGATGTCCTCCCCGCTGATCTGCATCATGCCATGCCGCTGGCACAGGGCGCGCAGGCGGTCCAGCTGCGCCTGGGTGTTGCGGGTGGGCATGTAGGTGACGGCGCTGATGCCCAGGTCCACCAACACCTCAAACAGCTCCTCCAGGTAGGCGTCCTCAAAGGCCTGGGCGCGCTTGTCCCCTGTGACGGACTGGGTGACATCCCCCAGGTAGGGATAGGCCAGGATGCCGCCGGCGCGCCCGCAGAAGCGCACATAGTCCGACAGCCGTGGGCATTCCTCCGCCGCGTCGATGTAGACCTTGGGGATAAAGTCCTTTTTGAGCCGGCCAATCAGGTCATATTCGTCCAGCATGGAAAGGCCTGGCTGGGTGGCCCGGGCCAGCGCCTGCATCAGGTGGCGCTCGGTGACGCTGCCGCCCTCGTGGTAGCGGGAGAGGGGCAGCACGTCGCGCTCAAAATCCAGCCGGGTGCCGGCCAGCTGGTTGATGCGCCGCAGCATGCGCTGGTTCCGCTGGTTGCGGTATACCCGCAGCGGGGCAAAATAGTCGGCCACCATCGGGATGTTGGCGTGGGGCAGGGCATGGAGCACCATGTAGCTGACACCGGCCTGGTCGGGGTTGTTGGTGCGGCGGCCAGCCAGGGGCGTGCCCTCCAGGGACACCCGCGCCTCAATGCCGATGGTGACCGGCAGCCCGGCGATTTTGCCCGCCGCCAGGAACTCCTCCGCGCCGGAAATGCTGTCATGGTCCACCAGCCCGGCGGTGCACAGCCCCTCCAGCCGGGCGAAGTAGACCGCGGCCGCGGGCGAATAGGGGGAGAAGGAATAGCTGGTGTGGATGTGGTTGTTGATGTAGCGGGGGTCGGCCGGGGGGAAGTTGGTGTCGGCCACCGCCTGCCGCAGGGCGGCCAGCCTGTCCTCCCGGCTGCCGGCGTTGAGCCGGCGTAGCAGCGCCTCGTCCCTCCTCATTTGAGCATCACCTGCCCGCCGGTCACCGGGATGGCCTGGCCGGTCTCATATTCCTGCTCCACCGCGTAGAGCACCGCCCGGGCCACGTCCCTGGGCAGGCAGCCCCGCTTGATGAGGGACTTGCCCAGGTAGAACTGGCGCACCTCCTCCATAGTGCGGGCGCCGGGCACCTTGCCCGCGCGCAGGTACTGCACAAAGAGGCCCTTCTCCGGGTCGCTCCAGAGGGGGCCGTCGTAGTAGTTGCCCGGGCAGATGGCGTTGACCTTGATGCCGTAGGGCGCCAGCTCCATGGCGAAGCTCTGCACCAGGCCGATGCCGCCAAACTTGCCCCCGGCATAGGCGAAGTTGCGGTTGGAGCCGGCCAGGCCGGATTTGCTGTTGATCTGGATCAGGTCGCCGGTCCAGCCGGGGTCCTCATTGAACTGGGCCTTCATGATGGGCGCGGCGTACTTGGCGCACAGGAAGAAGGCCGTGTAGTTGACGGAGGTGACAAACTCAAAATCAGCCAGCTCCATCTCCTCCAGGCTGCCCGCGCGCAGCACGCCGGCGTTGGAAATCAGCAGGTCCAGCCCCTGGAAGCGCTCCACGCAGGCAGCCACCATACGCGCCACGCTGTCCTCTTTGGACACGTCCACCTGCACCGCTTGGGCGCGCTCGCCCAGCTCCCCCGCGGCCTGCTCCGCCAGGGGCAGGTTCAGGTCGGCGATCAGGATGTGGGCGCCCTCCTGGTAGAGCTCCTGCGCGATGCCCTTGCCAAAGCCCTGGGCAGCGCCGGTGATGAGCACCACCTTGCCCGCCAGGCGTCCGGGCGCCTGGTCGCGCCGCAGGTGGATGTGCTGGGCGGCCATGCGCGCCCACTTGTCCATGTCAATCATTGGCCAGCTCCTCCATGTTCCGTAGCAATGTGGCATAGGCCTCGTCCCAGGCCGCGGTGCGCCGGGGCGTGTAGTCCTGGGTCTCCACGCTGTCGCGCACCACCTGGCGCGCCTGGTTGATGTCCCTGATTTCGCCCAGGGCCATGGCCTGCATCAGGGCGTTGCCCAGGGCCGCTCCCTCCACCGGGCCCACGGTAACCGGCAGCCCGGTGCTGTCGGCCGCCATCTGGTTGAGCAGCAGGTTCTGGATGCCCCCGCCGGTGATGTTGAGGCTGGTGACGGGGCGGCCCCTGATCTCGCCCAGGCGCTCCACCGCCCAGCGGTACTTGAGCGCCAGGGATTCATAGATGCAGCGGGCGAACTGGCCCACGGTCTCAGGTTCCGGCTGCCCGGTCCTGCGGCAGTAGGCGCGGATCTTCTGAGGCATGCCCCCGGCGGTGTAGAAGGCCGGGTAATCCGGATCCAGCACGCTGACAAGCGGCGGCGCCTGGGCGGCCTGGTCCTTGATGTCCTCCCAGTCCAGCGTTTTGCCGCTTTCCTTGGCCCAGGCCCGGCGGCATTCCTGCGCCAGCCACAGCCCCATGATGTTACGCAGTGGCCGGAAGCCGCCCTGCACCGTGCCCTCGTTGCTGAAGTTGCTGTCAAACACCGCGTCGCTGAGGAGGGGCTGCTCGCTCTCCACGCCAAAGAGGGACCAGGTACCCGAGGAGCAAAAGGCAAAGTCCCCGGTGCCGGGGATGGCGGCCACGGCGCTGGCGGTGTCATGCCCGCCCACCACGGCCTGCGGCACCCGGGGCAGGCCCAGCTCCTCCGCCACGGGCTGGCTGAGCCGCCCCCGCAGGCTGCCGGGCAGGTCCAGTGGCTGGAAGATGCCCCCTGGCAGGTCCAGGGCCTCGATGATCTGCCGGCTCCAGGCGCGCTGCCTGACATCCAGCAGGCCGGAGGTGGTGGCGATGGTGTATTCGCTGCCCAGCGCGCCGCTGAGGCCATGGCCCAGCAGGTCGGGCATGAAGAGCAGGGCGCGGGCCCGCTTCAGCGCCGGGTCATCCTCCAGCACGCGGCGGTAGAGCTGGTAGGAGGTGTTGAAGTTGAGCGCGGCCACGCCCGTGATGTCAAAGAAGGCGCGCCGGGGCAGCAGCTGCCAGGCGGCGTGCATCTCCTCATCCCGGCTCATGCGGTAGGCGCGGGGGTTCTCAAGCAGGCGGCCGTCTTTGTCCAACAAACCGTAGTCAACGCCCCAGGTGTCAATGCCGTAGCAATCCGGCGTGAGCCCCAGGTCCCGGGCCTGCGCGAAGACGGCCTTGAGGTTGTCCAGGATGCCCTGGTAATCCCAGGTGGCCAGGTCCCCCCGCTGGCTGAAGTGGTTGTCAAAGCTGCCCACCGGGCGCATGGTCATCCGCCGGCCGTCAAAGCAGCCCATGATGCCGCGCCCGTTGCTGGCGCCGATGTCAAAGGCAAGCAGGTTCAGTTGTCTCATGGTTTCCTCCGCTCAGGCCGCGCGGCCCGGGCCCGCGTCTGGATGGGACCGCAGAAAATTAAACAAATTGTAGCACAAAGTCCGGCAGCGGACAAGCGCGGCGGCGGGATGTTTCACGTGAAACACTTCCGCCGAAACGCGCCTGGCGGCCAGGCCATCAGCCGCCCTGGCCCAGCGACTTGCGGTACTTCTCGCTCTCCCAGCCGCTGATGAAGGCGCGGGCGGCCTCCCCCATGGCGATGGGCTGCAGGCCGTGCCTGGCCAGGGTTTCGCGGATGAAGACCACCGCGCACAGCGTCTGCTCAAAGGTGAGCGCGCTGCGGGCGGGCAGGTCATAGCGCACCCGCCCGGTCTGCCTGTCAATGACCGCCTGGCTGCCCAGGGTGCCTTCAAAGAAGACCAGCTGGTCCGGGTAGATCGGCTCGCCCAGCAGCACGCTGTCCGGGTGGGCCTCCCCCCGCAGCCGGGCCGCCAGCCAGGGGGTGGCGGACGCAAAGCCGGTGCCCGCTTCGCGGATGGCGGGCTGTGGGAAATCTTCCCGGGAGACCTTGAAATAGGCCATGAAGCGCTTGCTGGCGTCCTCGTGCAGGGCCAGGCACTCCTCCGCCGTGTCCGCGTGGGCGATGAGGCCGTGGCTGCGCATCAGCAGCACGGCGGGGCGCCGGCCGGTCTCCCCCTGCACCCGGGACAGGGCGTCGCGGATGGTGAAGGTGAGCAGCGCACCCGGGTTGACGTAGGGCACCAGCGCCCAGGAATAGGGCGCGCCGGCCAGCGCCTCCCCGGTGACGCGCTCCGCCTCATCGCAGCAGGCGGCCAGGTTGCCATAGACGCTGTGGGAGTGAACCACAAAGGTGTCCAGCAGGGAATGAAAGCCCGCCTCCACCGAGGGGCGCAGCGCGGGCAGCCCCGGCACCTGCAGGGTGAGCTCCTTGGCCCGGGCGGCGCCCGCCTGTTCCACATCATTGAAGGCGGCCGCCTCGTTGTCCAGGTAGAAGCCCCGCAGCGCGGCGCCGTCCAGCACCGCGTAGCCGCCCTGCGGCTCCACGTCGCTCAGGTGGAAGCCGGAGGCCTTGATGGCCATCAGCCCGCCCGCCAGCTTCACCGAGGTGTTACCGCCTCCGCCCTGCACGTCATCGGCATGGGCGCCGACGGCTTTTGACATCTTTGAAAAATCGGCCAGCGCCCGCGCGTGGGCGGTGAAAAAATTGTCCATGCCCCTCTCCCTGTTCACCCCGGGCGGCAGGCCGCCCGGGGTGCTGTCCGGTTGTATGCTTGTCAGCAGCGTGTGGTCATGAAATCAGTAGACGTTTTTCCACTCCTCAATGTTCTCGGGGGTGAAGCGGAAGGGGTCGCCCACGATGGTGAAGGTGCCGCCGTCCCCGGCGTCGGAGATTTCACGCACGCCCAGGTGGCCGGCCTCAAAGCTCTCCCCCGCGGCGCCGGTAATCTCGCCCTTGACCATGGCGACGGAGGCGTAGGCCGCCACGTAGCCCAGGTCAATGGGGTTCCACAGGTACATGCCTTCGCAGGTGCGGTCAGCCAGGAAATCGGCCATTTCAGATGGCAGGCCCAGGCCGGTCAGCTTGATCTTGCCGGACAGGCCGGCGTCCTTGATGGCCACGGCGGCCGCCGCGACGCCCACGGTGGTGGGGGAGATGACGCCCTTGAGGTCCGGGTAGGAGTTGATCAGGCCCTGCATCTCCTGGTAGGACTTGTCGGTCAGGTCGTCGCCGTAGACCACGGTGACCAGCTCAATCTTGTCGTACTCGGGCTTTTCCAGCTCTTCCTTCATGTACTTGATCCAGGTGTTCTGGTTGTCGTGGGTGGCGGCGGCGGACAGGACGGCAATCTGGCCCTCCCCGCCAATCTGCGCGGCGATCTCCTCCACCTGCACCCGGCCGATGTTCTGGGCGACGGAGGGGTCGATGTTCAGGTTGCGGCCTTCAGCCAGCACCTTGGAGTCCCAGGAGATGACCTTGATGCCCTTGTCCATGGCGGTCTGGAGCACCGAGACCACGCCGGCGGCGTCATTGGCCGAGATGGCGATGGCGTCCACCTCCTGCTGGATGAAGCCCTCGATGATCTGGATCTGGCCTTCGTTGGAGGAGTCAGCCGGGCCGTTGTGGATGAACTCGAAGCCCAGCTCCTGGGAGGCTTCCTCAAAGCCGCGCACAGCGGCCTCAAAGAAGGGGTTGCCGGTCTGCTTGTAGACCACGCCGATCTTGATTGGTTCCTCAGCCGACACGGCCAGGCCCAGGGACAGCAGCAACGCGGCTGCCAACATCAGGGAAAGAATGCGTTTCATGTGTCTTGGTTCCTCCTTTTATTTTCACGGGCCCAGCCCGCGGGATACAGGGTTTGGTCTGTCATGGGAACTTTACTTGGCCAGCTGCATGCGCTGGCGCAGGATGCGGCGGCGGTCTGCCAGGGCCTGGAAGAGGTTGGGGATGAGCACCACCAGGATCAGCAGCAGGCCCACGGAAAGGTTGAGGATGAAGGCGTCGTTGTACAGCAGCATCAGCCCGTTTTTCAGCGCTGTGAGCAGCACCAGCGCCAGCAGCAGCCCGGCCACGCTGCCCCGCCCGCCCGAGGTGGACGCGCCGCCCAGCACCGCCACCGCGATGGCCTGCATCTCAAAGCCGGTGCCGATGGTGTACTTGACCGAGCCCGTGCGCGAGGTCAGGAAGAAGCCGCCGATGGCGGCAAACAGGCCGTTCATGGCGAAGGCGGTCAGCTTGATGCGGTCAGTGTGCAAGCCGGAGTAACGGCTGGCGGTCAGGTTGGTGCCGGCGGCGAACAGGCGCCTGCCGGAGGCCGTGCGGTGCAGCCAGAGGTAGTAGAAGGGCAGGACGGCCAGCAGGCACAGCAGCATGATGGGCACCTCCAGCCCCATCAGGGGCAGGGAGCCGTAGCCCAGGTCCTTGGCGTACCAGGCGGGGAAGCTGCCGGCGGACTGGTCCTTGAGGATGATGTAGGCGATGCCGCGGTAGAGCGTCAGGGTGGACAGGGTGATGATCATGGGGAAGAGCTCCTTGAAGCGGATGACCAGCAGCCCGTTGAACAGCCCGCAGGCAAGGCCCGTGAGCAGCATCAGCAGCACGGCGGCCCAAAAGGGCAGGCCCTCCCCGCCCCGGTAGCTGACGCCCATGACGGTGGCGGAGAGGGCGGCGGTGGCGGCGACGGAGATGTCGATGTCCCCCAGGATGAGCACCAGCAGCATGCCCAGCGCCATGAAGCCCACGTCCACCATGTACACCCGGGTCTGGTTGAGCAGCTTGGGGAAGGTGTAGTTGTCCGGCCGCTGGGCGTTGAAGAGGAAATAGGTGAGCAGCACCAGGATGGCCAGCAGCCACTCGCGCCGGCGCAGGAAGGCGGGAAGTTTGCCGGTCACTGACGCCATCACAGCCTCCTTTCCCGCAGCACGCGGCGCTCGTGGGCGCGCTTGATGTAGACATTGGTGATGATGGCAATCAGGATGACCGCGCCCTGGATGGCCTTCTTCCAGAACTCGGAGTTGCCGGTGAGCCGCAGCATGGTCAGCCCGTTGTTGATGACGCCGATGGTGAGCGCGCCCAGCGCCACCCCCGTGATTTTGCCGACGCCGCCTGTCACGCTCACCCCGCCGATGACGCAGGCGGCGATGACGTACATCTCGTAGCCCATGGCCATGTCCTGGGTGACTTTGTTGTCGTGGCTGGCGTAGAGCATGCCGGCCAGCCCGGCCAGCAGGCCCATGATGGTATGGGCGGACAGGGTGACCGCCCGGGTGTTGATGCCGCTCATGCGCGCGGCCTCGGCGTTGGAGCCCACGGCGTACAGCCGCCGCCCATAGCGGGTGTAGTTGATGAAGGCCATCAGCACCAGGAAGGCGGCCAGCATGATGAGCACCTTGGAGTTGAAGCCCAGGACATTGCCGCGGGTGAACTGGATGAAGGCATCGCTCATGTCCTTGCGGTAAATCGCCTGGCCGCCGGAGATCAGGTGGGACAGGCCGTAGAGAATGTACTGGCTGCCCAGGGTGGCCACGATGGGCAGCACCCGCCCATAGGCGATGAGCAGGCCGTTGAGCAGCCCGCAGGCCGCCCCCACCCCGGCGGCCAGCAGCAGCAGCAGCGGCAGCGGCGTGCTGGTCTTGACCGTGGCGGCGGTGAGCGCGCCATCCACCAGCACCTGGGTGTCCGCCTGGACCAGGTTGTTCTTCATCACGATGCCCGCCGTCATCGCCGACAGCGCCATGACGGCGGGGACGGAGATGTCAATGGAGCCCACCAGCAGCACGCACATCATGCCCAGGGCCAGCACGATCAGGATGGAGGTGTCCCCCAGGATGAACTGCAGGTTGCCAGGCGTGGCGAAGGCCGGGTTGCGCAGGCCGATGAGGCCGATCAGCGCCAGCAGCACCAGGGTCAGCCCCAGCTCGCGGTTGCGCAGCAGCCTGCCCAGGCGCAGTGGCTTGAACTGTCGCGTGCTCATGCGGGCGTCTCCTCCTTTCGTTCCAGGGGCATGGATGCCCGCAGGATGCCCTCGGGGGTGAAGTCCGCCCGGTCCAGGATGGTGCTCACCCGGCCCTGGCGCATGATGACCGCGCGGTCGCACATGGCCATGACCTCGGGCATCTCGCTGGACACCATCAGGATGCCGAAGCCCTGCGCCGCCAGGTCGCACATGATCTGGTAGATGGCCGCCTTGCTGCCCACGTCCACGCCCTTGGTGGGCTCGTCCATCACCATCACCCGGGCGCTGGAGGAGAGCAGCTTGCCCAGCACCACCTTTTGCTGGTTGCCGCCGGAGAGGGAGTCCGCCGTGTCCAGGCCGGAGCGCGCCTTGATGGCCAGCTGCTCAATGGCGTGGCTGCCCATGCGGTTGATGTGGGCCTGGGAGAGCAGGCGGTGCTTGCGGCAGCTGTCCAGCATGGGCAGGGACACGTTGTCCCGGATGGACCAGGGCAGCAGCAGGCCCTGCTTTTGCCGGTCCTCCGGCATGAGCGCCAGGCCGCGGCCCAGCGCCTCCCCCGGGCGGGTGAAGCGCACCTGCTGGCCCATCAGGGTGATGGTGCCGTAATCAGGCCGGGTAACCCCGGTGATGGCCTCCACCACCTCGGTGCGCCCGGCGCCCACCAGGCCGGTCAGGCCCAGGATTTCACCCGCGTGAAGGGAAAAGCTGACGTCCTGAAAGAACCCGGTGCGGCCCAGGCCCGACACCTTGAGCAGCTCCTCCCCGATGTCAGCCGTCTTTTGCGGGAAGAAGCGGTCGATGCTGCGGCCCACCATGTGGTTGACCAGCAGCGCGCTGTCCGCCTCATCGATATCCCAGGTGCCGATGTAGCGGGCGTCCCGCAGCACGGTGACGCGGTCGGCGAGGGAGAAGATGTCCTCAAACCGGTGGGAGATCAGGATGACCGAGGTGCCTTTGGCTTTCAGGCCGCGCACGATGCTGTAAAGCTCCTCCGACTCGGTCAGGGAGAGGGCGGCGGTGGGCTCGTCCATGATGAGGACGGAGGCGTCCTGGGAGAGCGCCTTGGCGATTTCCACAATCTGCTGCTGGGCAACGGACAGCTCCCCCATCTGCGCGGCGGGGTCGATGCTGCTGCCCAGGGACTGCAGCAGCCGGGCCGCGCGGCGCCTGGTGTTCCGCCAGCTGATGAAGCCGGGGGGGCGCAGCTGCTCGTTGCCCATGAAGATGTTCTCCGCCACGCTCAGGTGGGGGTAGGCGGCCAGGTGCTGGTAGATGGCGGCGATGCCCAGCCGGCGCGCCACCAGGGGGTCCGTCATGCGCACCTGCTGCCCGTTGAGCAAAATGGTGCCCGAATCGGGCTGGTGGACGCCGGTGAGCACCTTGATGAAGGTTGATTTGCCCGCGCCGTTCTCCCCGATCAGCGCGTGGATTTCGCCGCGCCGCAGGGTGAAGCCCACGTCATCCAGGGCCCGGACGCCCGGGAAAATCTTGGTGACGTGGCTGATCTCCAGGATCAGGTCCTCCCGCGCCGTCTGGTGCCCTTCCTGCATGCTCACACCCGCTTGCCCAGCTCGCTTTGCTCATAGGCCTTGACCCGGGGCAGCCAGGCGCCGTCCTCCGGGATGCCGTGGCGCAGGCAGTAGTAGTCCCAGACCGCGCCCAGGGGCAAAGTCTTGCGCTCCTCCAGCAGGGCCAGGCGGCGGGTGTAGTCCCCGGCGGCCTCGGCCTCGCGCAGCTGCCTGGCGGGGGCCAGCAGCGCGCCCAGAATGGCCTTGCGCGCGTTGCGCATGCCGATGGCCCAGGCGGCCACGCGGTTGATGGAGGCGTCAAAGAAGTCCAGGCCGATGAAGACGCGGTCCTGCAGGTTGTTCCAGATGATTTCGTCCATGATGCGCTGCAGCTCCTCATCCAGGGCCACCACGTGGTCAGAATCCCAGCGAACCGGCCTGGAGATGTGCAGCAGCATGCTGTCCACAAAGTTCATCACGGCGGAAACCTTCATGGACACCGCCTCCGTGGGGTGGAAGTGGCCGGTGTCCAGGCAGGCGGTCAGCCCGTTTTTGATGGCGTAGCCCAGCGCGTACTCGTGGGAGACCACGGTGAAGCTTTCCACGCCCACGCCAAAGAGCTTGCTCTCCAGCGCGCAGGGGGCCAGCTGCAGGCCGTCCCTGTCTGCGAAGATCTCATCCAGGGAGGCGCCCATGCGCGCGCGGAAGGCCTGGGTATTTACGCAGGTGTCCTTGGTGCCGTCGGGCATCCAGAAGTTCACCACGCAGGGCTGGCCCAGCGCGCGGGCAAAGCCCTGGCCAATCTCCCGGCAGCGCTTGCCGTGCTCCACCCAGAAGCGGCGCTTGCCCTCATCGGGGCTGGACAGGGACAGGTCGCCGTCCATCATCGGGTGGGAGAAGAAGGTGGGGTTGAAGTCCAGCCCCAGCCCCTGGTCTTTGGCGAAGGCCACCCAGGGCTCAAACTCGCGCAGGGTGTAGCCGTCCCGGTCCACCTTGCGGCCCTCCCTGACCGCGTAGCTGGCATGCAGGTTCAGCTTCCTGGCGCCCGGGATCAGGGAGAGGGCGAAGGTGATGTCCCGGGTCAGCTCCTCAAAGTTGCGCGCCTTGCCCGGGTAGTTGCCGGTCACCGCGATGCCGCCGGTGAGGCTGTCCGCGCCGTCAAAGCCGCCGACGTCATCCCCCTGCCAGCAGTGCATGGACACCGGCAGGGCGTCAGCGGCCTGCAGGGCAGCCTCCACGTCGATGCCCAGCGCGCCGTAGACCTCCAGAGCGTACTCATAGCCCTTGCGTGTGCGGGTTTCCTCCGACATGTGATCCTCCTCGCTTTGCGCGCCGCGGGCGCGCTGTATTTAGCCTGGCGCCGTATCGCCGCCTGGCCTGGGGTGCATGAACACCTGCCGCAGCCGCACCGAGGTGCCGCTTTGCGGGTCAAAGGCCATCACCATGACGTCCTTCATGTATTCGTTCCAGCGGCTGACCACCTGGCTGGCCGCCTGGACGGCGGCGGCCCGTGCCACCGAGTCGCACTCATAATAGCCAAACAGCACCTGGCCGTCCGTCCAGATGCTGTAGTTGCGGATGCCCGCCTCCTCCAGCACGGCGGTCATCTCCGGCCAGATTTCATCATGCCGGCGGATGTATTCATCCAGCCGCCCTGGCAGCAGTTGGGCCGTCCACGCGAAGCGTTCCATGAAAGAGCCTCCTTGCGGTGCGGGTATGGGCGCCGCCGAAACGGCGGTTCGAAGCAAGTCCAGTTTATCACCGCGGGCTGGCACGTGCAAGCCGGGTCCTGTGTGGTGACAGTGTACCCGATTGTTTCAGGTGGGCATCATCCGGCCCGCCGGATGGGGCCGCGGCAGCCGGGATAAAGGCAGCGCTTTGAAAAAGCGCCTGCCCCGGGCTCCCGCCTTGCCCGCCTTGCGCGTCTTTGCCAATGCCAGGAACAAAATAAAATGAGGAGCCTCCCGCTCCTCATTGATGTGTGTGCCTGGACGGATGAAACGGCCTCACCGGGCGGCCCTACACCAGCTGGCGCATCAGCCGGGCCACCACCTCCGGGTCGTTGTCCCGCCCGGCCAGCACCTGGCCGGAGCTGAGCTGGGCATGGCGGCTGTTGTAGTCCGGCTGCGGCTTTTCATACAGCACCCCGATGGGGATCTGCTCGCCAAACTGGCTGGCCAGTGCCATCGCGGCGGCCAGGTCGGAGGTGTCATGGCTGTCATCCAGCTCGTAGACACGGCTGTTGTACCAGGCATAGGTGTTGAGCTTGTTGAAGGTGACGCAGTTCTGGAAGATGTCCACCAGGGCGTACCCCCTGTAGCTGATGGCGCGCTTCATCAAGCCCGCCAGGTGCTCGGGCCGGCCGGAGAAGCCGCGGGCCACAAAGCCCGCGCCCGTGCCAAGGGCCACCAGCAAGGGGTTGAAGGGGATGGACATGCTGCCCTCCACCTGCACCGGGGTGACCATGCCCTCCATGGTGGTGGGCGAGGCCTGCCCCTTGGTGAGGGCATAGAGCTGGTTGTCGTGCACAAAGTGGGCGATGTCCACGTTGCGGCGGATGTTGTGGAGGAAGTGGTTGCCGCCCTCGCCGTAGCTGTCGCCATCGCCGCTGTTGATGATGACCTTGAGGTTGAGGTTGACCATCTTGACGGCCACCGCCGGGGGCACCGCGCGGCCGTGCAGGCCGCAGAAGCTGTTGCATTCAATGTACTGGGGGGTTTTGGGCGCCTGGCCGATGCCCCCCAGGATGACCACGTCATGCGGGTCCAGGTTGAGGCCCTCCAGCGCCATCTTCAGGGCCTCCAGGATGCCGAAGTTGCCGCAGCCCGGGCACCAGGCGGTTTCGTGGGTTTGGTAGATGTGCTGCTGCGTCATTTTCCGGCCTCCTTTGTGACCCTGTCAGCGATCTGCGCGCCGGTCAGCTGGCGCCCGTCATACTTGAGGACGCTGGCGTCCATGGCGATGCCGGTCTGCTCCCTGATGAGCTGGGCCAGCTGCCCCGTGTAGTTTTGCTCCACGTTGATACGTTGCTTCGCCTGCTGCGCGTACTTGCGCAGCCGCCGCTCAGGCAGCGGCCAGACATCGCCAAAGACCAGGGCGCCAACCCGCGGGCCTTCCCCGGCGTTGAGCAGATCCACCGCCTCGCGCAGCGGGCCGTCCATGCTGCCCCAGCCAATCAGCAGGATGTCCGGCTCCTTCTCGCCCAGGTGCTCCGGTTCCTGCAGGTCCTTCTTAAGCAGCGCCAGCTTGCCCATGCGCTTGTCCATCATCTTCACGCGGGTGTCGGCGTCCTCAATGATGCGGCCCTGCTCGTCATGCTCGTCCGAGTCCACTGCCGAAAAGCCCCGCGGGTCGCCCGGGAGGATGCGGGGGGAGATGCCGGACTTGGTGTAGCGGTAGCGGGCGTACTCGCCCTTGCCCTCAGGGGGCAGGGGCTGGGGCTGGCGGATGTGGTAGGGGTTGGGCAGGGGGATGGTGGCGGTGGCCTCCTGCAGGTACTGGTCGGTGAGCAGGATGACCGGGATCTGGTACTTCTCGGCCATTTCAAAGGCGCGGGCGGTTTGGTGGAAGGCGTCCTCGTGGTTGCGCAGGGCGATGACCATGCGGGGGAACTCGCCCTGGGCGGCGGAGATGACAAAGCGCAGGTCGGACTGTTCGGTGCGGGTGGGCAGCCCGGTGGCCGGGCCCGGGCGCATGGCGTTGACCACCACCAGGGGGATCTCCCCCATGCCGGCCAGGCCCAGGCCCTCCACCATGAGGGAAAAGCCGCCGCCTGAGGTGCCCGTCATGGCGCGCGCGCCGGCGTAGGATGCCCCCAGGGCCATGTTGATGGCGGCGATTTCATCCTCCGCCTGCTCCACCAGGTAGCCCACCTCCCCGGCGTGCTGGGCCAGGTGCTCCAGGATGCTGGTGGAGGGGGACATGGGGTAGGCGGCGTAGAACTGCAGCCCGGCCGCCATCGCGCCAAAGCACAGCGCCTGGGCGCCGGAGAGCAGCAGGTGCCCGTCATAGGGGCCCTGCAGGGGTTTTTTGAGCTGGGAGACCGACTCGTGCCCGGCCTGCGCGGCCTGCACGTTGACAGGCACCAGGTCTTCCTTGAGGTAGCGGGCAAAGATGGGGCCGGCGGCCTCGCGGGTGAAGGGGATGCCCAGCAGCTTGAGCGCCGCCCCCAGGGCAACGGAGCCGGCGGCCCGCTGGTTGCCCAGGCTCTTGGCGATGCCCAGGCTGTCCAGCTTGATGACGCGGGGGTCCTGGCTGTCGCTGTCCAGGCCGGTCAGCGCGAAGCCCTGCGGGTCAAGGCTGGGCAGGTGCAGCGCCAGGGTTTCCTCGTTCAGGGCGATGAGGCCGTCCAGGCGGTCGTCATGGCCGCTGGGGGCGGTCTGGCCAAAGCGCAGCAGGGCGAAGTTGTGGCCGCCGCGGATGCGGCTCATCAGGTCCCGGGTGGTGAACACGCCGCAGCCGGCGTGCTTGATGAAGCGCTCCAGCACGTGGGTGATGGTGTCCACCCCCTGGCCCGCCGCGCCTCCAATGAGCAGGTTGTACATGGTTCCTCCTTTGCAAGGCCAGACAAACCGGGGCGTCTGGCCGGGGTTGGTGCGTTTGAAGGCCTGCCGGCCCCGCGGGCGGCCCGCAGCTGGTTGCGCCTGTGCGCGTTCCCGGCCGGGCAGGCCTGTCTTCAGTGAAGTGGTATACCCACCAAACCACAGGCTGGACATATGGCGGCCTCCTGGCCTGCCGCCTGCTACCGCGCCTGCTGGATCCGCGCCCGCAACCGCAGCGCCAAAAGGGGCTGGCGGGTGGTGATGTTGTGCACCCCGGCCTCCAGCAGCGCGCACAGGCGCTCCTCCTGGTCCACCGTCCAGATGGACAGGCCTTCCGGCGCCTCCTTCAGCATGGACGCGCTGACCCGGCGCTGGTCGATGTTGAGCACCGCGTAGCCCAGCCTGGCCGCCTGCTGATGGGCCCGGGGCCATTTGAGGGGCGGCAGCAGGTAGTAGTTGAGCCACAGGGGCACGCCCCGCTCCCGGGCCCAGCGCCGGTCCGCCCCATCCACATCCCCGGTGAAGACGAGCCGCTCCCCAAGCCCCAGTTTTTCCGCCAGCAGGAAGGCGCGCGGCAGCAGCCCGGCCTCCTTCACATCCAGGTTGAGCCGGGGCCCGGGCACCTCCCGCAGCAGGGCCAGGGCCTCCGCCAGCGCGGGGTAGGCCAGGCCTTCTGCCAGCCGGTCATGGTGAAGCACCAGCTGGTCCCCGCGCCCGCGCACATCCAGCTCCACCAGGTCGCTCCCGCAGCGCAGCAGGCGCTCCAGGCTGTCCAGGCTGTTGGCTTGCGTGCCCTCCGCGCCGGCGTGGGCGGTGATCAGCGTGTTCATCAGGGCGCTCCTTTGCTCGCGTGCTGCTGCCATCATACCACCCCCGGCCGACATATCAGCCGTTTGCGGCAAGCCGCGGTTGATTTCCGCCGCCTGATACCGGCCTTGAACAGCAGGCGATGGCGCACAGCCCCACGGCACAGGATGCGCCGCCCGGCCTGCAAGATGGGCATTGTATCCAGCTGCCCTGTTCCCAGGGCGGCATCAAGTATGCTATATTGCATACAGACAGGCGCGGCCCCCGGCCGCGCGCGCATAGACCACCATCACCCAGGGCCTGTTTGCCGCCGCGCCGCGCCGGCCCTGGCCTCACCGGCGCCACCGTTTGCAAAGGACAAGCGCATGAACAAGCTGATTGACCTGGACCAGGCCATCGACCTCATTCGCGAGGGCGACACCATCTTTGTGGGCGGCTTTCTGGGCGTGGGCAGCCCCCACAGGCTGCTGGATGCCCTGGCCGCGCGGGGCACGGGCGGGCTGACCCTCATCTGCAATGACACCGCCTTCCCGGACATCGGGGTGGGCAAGCTGGTGGTGAAGGGGCTTTTCCGCCGCATCATCACCAGCCACATCGGCACGAACAAGGAGACGGGCCGGCAGATGATGGCCGGGCAGACCGAGGTGGTGCTGGTGCCCCAGGGCACCCTGATTGAACAGATCCGCGCCGCGGGCTTTGGCCTGGGCGGCGTGCTCACCCGCACGGGCCTGGGCACCGAGGTGGCCCGGGGCAAGCAGGTGGTGACCATTGACGGGCAGGACTGGCTGCTGGAGACCCCGCTGCGCGCCGACGTGGCGCTGATTGCCGCCACCCGGGCGGACAGGTACGGCAACCTCTTCTATCATGGCGCCACGCGCAACTTCAACAACATCACCGCCAGCGCGGCCCGTGTCACCATCGCCCAGGCGGATGAGCTGGTGCCCGGCCACCTTGACCCGGACCTGGTGCACACCCCCGGCATCTTTGTGCACCACCTGGTCACCTGACCTGTGGCGCGGCAAGTCCGCGTCATGTGATTGAGAGGACAGCATCATGGACAACAAAACCCTCATCGCCCGGCGTGTGGCGCTGGAGCTGCAGGACGGCGACCTGGTCAACCTGGGCATCGGCCTGCCCACCCTGGTGGCCCATCACCTGCCCCCTGGACGCGAGGTCTGGTTCCAGTCGGAAAACGGCTTCATCGGCCTGGTGGCGCCGCCTGATGACGGCAGCTGGGACCCGGCCATCACCAACGCCGGCGCGCAGCCGGCCGGCATCCGCCCCGGCGGCGCCTTCTTTGACAGCGCCACCTCCTTTGGCATCATCCGCGGCGGCCATGTGGATGTGACCGTGCTGGGCGCGCTGCAGGTGGATGAGGCGGGCAACATCGCCAACTACATGATCCCCGGCAAGATGGTGCCGGGGATGGGCGGGGCCATGGACCTGCTCAGCGGCGCGCAGCGCGTCATCGTGGCCATGGAGCACACCGTCAAGGGCGCGCCCAAGATCCTGCGGGCCTGCGACCTGCCCCTGACCGCCGTGAATGCGGTGGACCTGATTGTCACCGAGATGGGGGTCATTGAGGTGGGGCCGGAGGGCCTGACGCTGGTGGAGATCAACCCCGCCTACAGCCTGGAGGAGGTGCGCGCCGCCACCCAGGCCCCCCTGCGCCTGGCGGGGGAGCCGCGGGTGATGGCCGGGCTGGAAACGGCGGACAGGCCCTGATTCGGGGCTGGACACGGCCACACCAAGCTGCCCGCTTCAAAGGAAGCGGGCAGCGTTCATGGGCAGGTCCTGAATCAAAACCGCCCGGGCATCCGAGGATGCCCGGGCGGTCTCTTGGCTGGGGTGGCAGGGATCGAACCTACGAATGCCAGAGTCAAAGTCTGGTGCCTTACCGCTTGGCGACACCCCACCGCGACCAAGCCAGAAGAAAAAAATGGGGTGGGTGATGGGAGTTGAACCCACGACTTCCAGAGCCACAATCTGGCGCTCTAACCACTGAACTACACCCACCATGCCTGGCGCGCCTGAAGGGATTCGAACCCCTGACCCTCGGCTTAGAAGGCCGATGCTCTATCCGACTGAGCTACAGGCGCATCACGGCCAGCTTCAGCTTGAGGGGAAAGGGCCGCCCCGCTGACGGTTCATGATGTTACCACAGGGCGCAGGCGGTGTCAACGAAAGCCGGACGCGTTCAGGCGTCCGGCTGTTTTCATGCGGGGCCCCGGCTTGGGTGCCCGGCAAAGGGGTCTGGCCCTGTGGGGCGGCCTCAGGTCTTTTGCGCTTGGCCGCCCTGGAGGTAGGACTGGTAATCCGGGTTACCCTCCTTGATGGCGCGGTCCATGGCCCAGATCAGCTCCATCGGGTACTCCCGCTGCAGGCGGCTGTCCATCAGCGCCGGCTGGCCAAACTGCAGGCGGTACTCCGCCTGCAGCAAGCTGAGCATCTCCTCGACGCCCTGGGCGTTGGCCTTGAGGAACTGTAGAATGGCCAAATCCAGCTCCATGACGCGCTCCTTTCCGCCCGCCCTGCGGGCAGGCCTCATGTGGATGCTGTTTTGTATGATTATCATACCAAGCCGTTTTCCATCCTGCTTACTAAAAAAAGACGAAAATTTGCGAAAATTGGAAAAACACCCCGGCTCAAGCCTTGACTTTGTCTAAATATGTCTGATACTGGCTGTACGATACATCCATATAAGGGCCAGGTGCCAGGCCGGGGCACAACAACAGATGAAAGGAGGGACCATGCCTCAGGAAACCCAGCGGGCGCTGCTGTCGCTGAAGAACCTGTACCGCCTGCTTACCCTGGATGACTACCCCTCCAAGGGCCCGGCGGTCATCGCCCGCGCCCGGCGCCAGGGGCTGACCATCCATGCCTTCTGGCAGGACCTCCTGGGCACCCGGCTGGCGGTCACCGCGCAGGGGCGCAAGCTCTGGCAGGGGGGCGCGGAGCGCAGCCGCTACCTGAGCGACCTGTTCAACCGCAGCCGGCCCGGGCCGTTTTACGCGGCCTATTTTGAGGAGGTGGCGGCCCAGGTGGACGAGGGGCTGCTGCTGGACCTGCTGGAGCGCGCGCGGCGGACGCTGCTGGCACTGCAGTATGACTACGTCATCTTAAATGAGCGGCTGGAAGGCTTTCTGTCCCTGGTGTTGCGCCACGACAGCCTGGTCAGCCCGGCGGCGCACTCCCACTTCAGCGCCCTGCTGTGGCAGTCCCAGGATTATTCCATGGACCCGGCCAGCGCTGCCTATTTTGACGCCTACCTGTTCAGCTTCCTGGCGCTGCACGCCTTCTTTGGCGAGCAGATGAACAACCAGGCCCTGGCGCGCCTGCGGGTCAACCCCGCCGCCCAGCCCGCCGCGCTTCACCGGTTGCTGGCCGACAGCCAGGGCGCCCCCTGGAGCCACCAGGCCGCGCTGCTCACCACCCAGCCCTGCCAGCTGTGCCGCGAGGCCATGCCCGCCGGGCTGTTTGTGGGGCGGGAGGCGGAACTGGCCCTGCTGCGCCAGGCCCTGACCCAGGGCGGCAAGGTCCTGGTGAGCGGCATGGGCGGCATCGGCAAGACCGAGCTGGTGCGCCAGGCACTCCGGGGCCTGCTGCGCCAGGGCATTTACCAGCGGGTGGCCTATGTGCAGTACCAGGACAGCCTGGCCCAGTCCGTCCAGCGCGCCTTCCCCAGGCTGTCCGCCAGCGACCAGCAGGCCCAGATGAACGAGGCCCTGGCCCGGCTGAGCGAGGGCAAGGGCCGGGGCCTGCTGATGGTGGACGGGGTGGACCGCCCCCCCCACGAGGACCCGTCGCTGGACGGCCTGGCCAGCCTGGGCTGCGATGTGCTGCTCACCTCCCGCCTGACCGGGCTGGCCGGCTCTCATGTCATCCCCCTGGGGGGGCTGACCACCGCCCAGGGCGAGCAGGTGTTTGCAGCGGCCTATGGCCAGCAATTGCAGGGGGAGCAGCGCGACCAGCTGCTGCACCTCATTGAGGTGCACCTGGACGCCCACCCCCTGATGTGCCAGATGCTGGGGCGCCTGGCCCGTTCGCGTCACCTGTCCTTCCCCCTGTTGTTTGAGGGCTTGCGGCACCATGGCCTGCAGGGCAGCTACACCCACCAGGCCCGCACCGTCCAGGTGGAGGAGGTGCTGCGCCAGCTGTTCCGCATCAACAGCCTGTCGGAGGACCGCCAGCGCCTGCTGCGCCTCTTTTCCTTGCTGCCGCCCAACGCCTACAGCTTCAGCCGGCTCAGGGTGCTGCTCAGCGACATCAGCCACCAGGCAGAGCCCCTGGCGGACCACCTGCAGGCGCTGGTCTACCTGGGCTGGCTGCGCGAGGACAAGGGCAGCTACAGCATGCACCCGGTGATCATGGCGGCGCTGCGGGATGAGGGCGCGGGGCTGAAAAGCTTCCCCCACTTCTGCGCGCTGCTGGACAGCCGCGTGCGCGCCGACCGCTTCCGGGACTGGGAATATGTGCGCCTGGCCCAGCACGCGCTGGAGCGCACGCGGGTCAGCCACCAAGATGAGCTGCGCCTGCTGCTCAACACCATGCAGCTGCTGTGCGAGCAGGGCCAGATGGACGCGTCCCGGCAGATGCTGGACAAGGCCGGCCAGGCGCTGGAGGACCCCGCCCTGGCCACCGCGGCCCACCGCTACCAGTTCCATGCCCTCAGCCTCTGCCTGCTGCGCAGCCGGGGGGAGGTTGAGGGCGCCCGGGAACACCTGGAGCAGGTCCTGCGCCTGCTGCCGCAGGCGGACCATGTGCCCCTGCGCCCCCATGCCCTGGGCCACGCGCTGTTTTTCGCGGTCAGCCTCTCCCTCACGCCCCAAATACACCGGCTGCTGACGCTGCTGCGTGGGGGGGACTGGCGCCCCGGGGCCGAGCGGGCTGAGTTTTGCTACATGATGAGCGAATACCACATCTACACCGACCGGTCCAGCCCCGACATCCTCCGCTGGGCAGGGGAGGGGCTTGCTGAGCTGGCGCGCGCTGACGGCGCCCACACCCTGCAGGCGGCCAACCTGCACCATTCCCTGGCCCTGGGCAGCGCCTACGGCGGCCAGTCCGCCCAGGCCCAGGCCCATGCGGACCAGTATGCCCGCATCTGCCGGGACTGGTATGGGGAGGAGGGCGCCCTGGCCGTGTGCGCGCTGGACAACAGCCTGGGCAGCGTCTACTGCCAGGTGGGGGAATATGACAGCGCCCTGCCCCATTTCATCAGCGCGCTCACCTGCGCGCGGGAGACCGGCCTGGGCGACAGCCCCCTGGTGGAGGGCTGCCTGAACAACCTCAGCGACGTGTACCTGCACCAGCGGGACCTGGCCCGCGCCATTGACTACGCCAACCAGGCCTATGAGATGCACCGGCGTCTCAACCCGGAAGAAAACCTGCACACCGCCCGGCTGGTCAACAACCTGGGCTGCATCTACCGCGAAAGCGGGCAATACGGGCTGGCCCTCCGGCACCTCAGCCACGCCCGGGCGCTGGCCAGCCGCCTGGCCGGGGAGGACAGCCTCCCCAGCGCGGAGCCCGCCCTCAGCCTGGGGCAGCTCTACCTGCTGATGGGGCAAAAGGACAAGGCCGGTGAGCTCCTGAAAGCGGCCCTGCCGGTGGTTGAATCAGGCTACGGGCCGCGGCACCCGCGCACCCTGCTGGCGCGGGACCTGCTCGCCCAGGCCAGCCAGCCTTAAGCGGCCTGATTTGCATTGTGGGGCTGGCCCCTGTATAATCGGTCCAATCCCCTGTCAAAGGAGCGTGGTTTCCCGCATGGATGACCCTGGGTCGCCCTTATTCGTTTCCTTACTGCTCATCCTGGTGCTCACCCTGATCAACGCCTTTTTGGCCGGTGCCGAGATGGCCTTTGTGGCCCTCAACCCGGCCAAGATCAAGGAGATGGCGGACGCGGGTGACAAGCGCGCCAAAAAAGTGCAAAAGTTGCTGGCTACCCCGGATGCCTTCCTCAGCGCCATACAGGTGGGCATCACCTTTGGGGGTTTTTTCAATTCCGCCTCGGCCGCGCGCGCCTTTGTGGGCCCGCTGCTGCCGGCGCTCAGCCGCCTGCCGGGGGCGGAGACCATTGCCAGCCTGATCGTCACCCTGATCATCTCCTATGTATCCCTGGTGCTGGGGGAGCTCTACCCCAAGCAGCTGGCCCTGCAGGTGCCCGAGCGCTACGCGCGCATGTCCGCGGGCGCCATCCTGTTCATCCGCGGCGCCTTCCGGCCCTTTGTGTGGCTGCTCACGGTGTCCGTCGGCCTGCTCAAGCGGCTTACACCGCTGGACTTCACCAAAAAGGAAGAGAAGCTGACCCGCCAGGAAATCCGCGCGCTGCTGCACTCCAGCCGCAACGACGGCGCCATTGACGCGGGCGAGTTTGACATGATGCGGGGCGTGCTGTCCCTGGACACCCGCCTGGTGCGGGAAATCATGGTGCCCCGGGTGGACACCGACATGCTGGACGTTGAGGACCCCTTTGACAAGAACATGGCCCTCATCCTCACCCACCTGCGCTCGCGCATCCCGCTGTATGAGGAGGACAAGGACAACGTGCTGGGCATCATCCACCTGAAGGATGTGCTGCTCAACCTGGAGGCCCTGAACCAGGGGCGCCTCACCTTCCGCGACATCGCCCGCCCGGCCCTCTTTGTCCCTGACACCATGTACACCGACGAGCTGCTGGTGCAGTTCCAGAAAAGCAAGCAGCACCTGGCCGTTCTGGTGGACGAGTTTGGCGGGATGTCCGGCGTTGTCACCCTGGAAGACCTGATTGAGGAGATCGTGGGGGACATCCAGGACGAGTATGACGATGAGGATGACGAGCCCCTGCAGATGATCAGCCCCACCGAGGCTGTGCTGCTGGGCGGCCTGCCCCTGAGCGACCTCAACCGCGCCTTTGACCTGGACCTGCGCTCGGAGGGGGCGGACACCGTGGCCGGCTACATGATTGAGCAGCTGGGCTACCTGCCCAAGCCCGGCGAGGAGCCGGAGCTGGTTACCGAGCGCTTCACCCTGAAGGTGCTGCGCGCCACCAACACCCGCATCGAAGCGGTGGGGCTGCGCCTGCACGAGCGCGCGGACACGCCGGCGCTTGACCAGGACGATTAAACCCCTCGCATCTACAACGCTGAAAGGCTGACGGATTGAAGACATTTTTCTTTTTGAAGCCAGAGTGGAAGGCTCTGTTGCTGGTCAGCCTGCTGCTGCTGGTGCAGGTGACGGCCGAGCTGGCCCTGCCGGCCACCACCTCGGACCTGGTCAACATCGGCGTGCAGCAGGACGGCATTGAGGACGCGCTGGCCCAGCGCCTCAGCCAGGACAGCATGAAGGACCTGCTGCTGCTGATGGATGACGCGCAGCGGCAGGACGCGCTGGCGGCCTACCGGCTGGCGGACGGCCAGTACCTGCTCCTCCAGGGGCTGGACGAGCAGGCCCGCCAGGCGGCCACCCAGGCGCTCACCCTGCCCATGGCGCTGCTGTTTGGCGCCACCACCCAGGAGGGCGGCCAGCTGCTGCTGGCCGGGCTGCGCACAGGCCTCATCACCCGCGAGGCGCTGCTCGCGCGGGTGGCGGACCAGATGCCCCTGGCGGGGGAGGCGGGCGATCAGTTTGTCCGCCAGGCGGCCGCTCAGTTTGTCAAGGCGGAGTACCAGCGCCTGGGGATCAGCCTGGACCAGGTGCGCAACAGCTACCTCTGGGGCAAGGGCCTGCTGATGCTGGGCCTCACCTTGCTGTCCGCCCTGGCGGCACTGGGCACCAGCTTTTTTGCCGGCCGTGCCGGCGCCCGGGTGGGGCGGCGACTGCGCGGCCAGGTGTTTGCCCGGGTGCTGTCCTTTTCCCGGGGGGAGATTGACCGCTTCTCCACCGCCTCGCTGATTACCCGCTCCACCAACGACATCAACCAGATCCAGACCACCTCGGTGATGATGCTGCGCATGCTGCTGTACGCGCCCATCATGGCCGTGGGGGGCATTTGGCGGGTCACCCAGGTCAAAACCGGCCTGGGCTGGATTGTGGCGCTCACCGTGGGCCTGATGGTGGGCCTGGTGGTGGTCATCGCCAGCGTGGTCACGCCCAAGTTCAAGCTGCTGCAGACCCTGGTGGACCGGATGAACCTGGTGGCCCGGGAGAACCTGACCGGCGTGCAGGTGGTGCGGGCCTTTGCCCGGGAGGACCATGAGACCGCCCGCTACGGCCAGGCCAATGAGAACCTCACCCGTGTCAACCGCTTCATCAACTACGCCTTCAGCTATGTCATGCCGCTGATGATGCTGCTGATCAACGTGGTGGTGCTGCTCATCCTGTGGTTTGGCGCGCTGGGCATTGAGGCCGGCCGGCTGCAGGTGGGCGACATGATCGCCTTCATCAGCTACACCATGCAGATTGCCTTCGCCTTCATGACCATGGCCATGATGGGCGCCATCATGCTGCCCCGGGCCGAGGTGGCCTCCCAGCGCGTGCAGGAGGTGCTGGACACCACCAGCGCGGTCACCAGCCCCGCTGAGCCGGCCGCCCTGCCCGCAGGCAGCCCGGGCGGGCTACGCTTTGAGGGCGTCTCCTTCCGCTACCCCGATTCCAGCGAGGATGTGCTGCACGACCTCAGCTTTGAGATTCCCCCCGGGCAAACGGCCGCCGTCATCGGCGCCACCGGCTCGGGCAAGTCCAGCCTGATCCAGCTGATCCCCCGCTTTTTTGACGCCACCGCCGGGCGGGTGCTGCTGGACGGCGTGGACGTGCGGGACCTGGCCCTGAGCGACCTGCGCGGCCGCATCGGCTTTGTGCCCCAGCAGGCGCTGCTGTTCTCCGGCACCATTGAAAGCAACATCAAGTTCGCGGACGGGGGCCTGGACCAGGCCGCCATGGAGCGCGCCGCCGGCATCGCCCAGGCGGAGCGCTTCATCGCCCAGCGTGAGGAGGGCTATGAGGCCCCGGTTTCCCAGGGCGGCACCAACCTGTCCGGCGGCCAAAAGCAGCGCCTGTCCATCGCCCGGGCCATCGCGGCCAGGCCGCGGCTGCTGCTGTTTGACGATTCCTTCTCGGCGCTGGACTACCGCACCGATTTGCTGGTGCGCCAGGCCCTCAGGGAGGAGCTGGGCGACACCACCGTGATCATCGTGGCCCAGCGCATCGCCACGGTCATGCAGGCGGACACCATCCTGGTGCTGGAGGAGGGGCGCCTGGCGGGCCAGGGCAGCCACAGGCAGCTGATGGCCACCTGCCCCGCCTACCAGCAGATTGCCAGGAGCCAGCTGTCAGAGGAAGAGCTGGCCTCGGGGGAGGTGCAGGCATGAGCGAGCGCCGTTCTTCCCAGCAGCGCCGCGGGCCGGGCGCCGGCGGGCCCCACGGCATGCGCGCCGTGGAAAAACCCAAGGATTTCAAGAACAGCATCAAGCGCCTGTTGCGGGTGCTGCGCCCCTGGCGGGGCCGGTTACTGCTGGCGGCCGGGCTGTCCGCGGGCTCGGCGGTGCTGGGCATCTTCGGCCCCAGGGTGACCGGCCAGGCCACCACCGCCATCTTTGAGGGCCTGGTGGCCCAGGTGCGCGGCCTGGGCGGCATCGACTTCACCCGGGTGGGGGAGATTCTGCTGCTGCTGCTGGGGCTTTACCTGAGCAGCGCCCTGCTGTCCTTCCTCATGCACCGCCTGGTGGCCGGCGTCACGGCGGATGTCAGCCGCAGCCTGCGCGATGACATTGGCCGCAAAATTCACCGGGTGGGCGTGGGCTACTATGAGAAAACCAGCGTGGGGGACATCCTGTCCCGCATCACCAACGATGTGGACGCGGTGTCCCAGAACATCTCCAACATCTTCACCCAGCTGATCTCGGGCCTGTTCACCCTGGTGGGCGTGCTGGTGATGATGCTGCTCATCTCCCCGCTGCTGGCCATGCTGGTGGTGCTGGTGGTGCCCCTGTCCATGGCGCTGGCCGGGCTGATCTTCTCCCGGTCCCAGAAGTACTTCAAGGCCCAGCAGGAGCTGCTGGGGGAACTGACCGGCCAGGTGGAGGAATCCTACGCCGGGCACCTGGTGGTGCAGGCCTTCAACAAGGAGCAGGACACCCTGAACGCCTTTGAGCGCACCAACCAGCAGCTGTACCAGAGCGCCTGGAGGAGCCAGTTCTTCACCGGGCTGATGCACCCCATCATGAGCTTTGTCAGCAACCTGGGCTACCTGCTGGTGGTGGTTTTTGGCGCAGCCCAGGCCGCCATGGGGCGCATCGCGGTGGGGGACATCCTGGCCTTCATCCAGTATGTGCGCAACTTCATGCAGCCGCTGATGCAGTTTTCCCAGACCACCGGCGCCATCCAGACCATGGCGGCCGCGGCCGAGCGCGTCTTCGCCTTCCTGGACCTGGAAGAGGAGGAGGAGCCCGCCCAGGCGCCCCCCCTGCCCCGGGTGGAGGGCCGCGTGTGCTTTGAGGGCGTGCGCTTTGGCTATGACCCGGACAAGGTGATCATCCACGACTTTTCCCTGTGCGTGCTGCCCGGGCAGACCTGCGCCATCGTGGGGGAGACCGGCTCGGGCAAGACCACGCTGGTCAAGCTGCTGATGCGCTTTTACGAGCCCCAGGCCGGCCGCATCACCCTGGACGGGCAGGACCTGGCCCAGTACACCCGGGAGCAGGCGCGGGGCGCCTTTGGCATGGTGCTGCAGGACACCTGGCTGTTCTCCGGCACCATCATGGACAACATCCGCTACGGCCGGCCCGACGCCACGGACGAGGAGGTCATGGAGGCCGCCCGCCTGGCCCATGCCGACCACTTTATCCTCACCCAGCCCGGCGGCTACCAGATGCAGGTCAACGAGGAGGCGGACAACCTCTCCGCCGGCCAGAAGCAGCTGCTGACCATCGCCCGGGCCGTGCTGGCCGACAAGCCGGTGCTGATCCTGGACGAGGCCACCTCCAACGTGGACACCCTGACCGAACACCGCATCCAGCGGGCGATGGGCTTCCTGATGCAGGGACGCACCAGCTTTGTCATCGCCCACCGCCTGTCCACCATCCGCGGGGCCGATGTCATCCTGGTCATGCATGAGGGCGGCATCGCCCAGATGGGCAGCCATGAGCAGCTGATGGCCCAGGGCGGGCGCTACCGGGAGCTGTACGAGAGCCAGTTTGAACAGGCCTGAGGGCCAGGCGAAAGCCAATCATCAACAGATCAAGCCAGACGCCCCTGACATCAGGGGCGTCTGGCTTGCCGCGTGTTCCGCGCTTTTTTTGAACTGTCATGGGCGATGGCCCATGGCGGGCGCTCAGCCCTTCTCCCACTCCTTTTCCTTCAGGTTGGTGTAGATGTACACGATGGCTGACACGGAGGAGAACAGGAAAATCAGCACGCTGATGGCGGCGGCGCGCTCATAGGCGCGGTTGGAGAACTGCTTGCGCAGGAAGACGCCCAGCATCTGCGGGAAGTTTTCGCCGATCAGGTAGGGCGTGGTGAAGCTGGAGATGTTTGACATGAAGATGAAGGTCATGGCGATCATCACATCGCGGATGGACAGGGGCAGGATCATCTGCACGAAGACCCGCACCCGCCCGGCCCCCACATCCCGCGCGCTCTCCACAATGGAATCGGAGATGCCCGACAGTGCCGCCACGATGATCATGGTGGCGAAGGGGATGTTGAACCACAGGTTCATCAGGATGATGCCCCGGGGGTTGAACAGCAGGCCGGGCTTGAGGTTGTACAGCGCCGAGGCCTCCGGCAGCAGCAGGGAGAGGCGGTTGATGAGCCCGGAGTCGGAGATGATGACCTTCATGGCGTAGACGGCCACCAGCCCGGGAATGAAGCGGGGCAGCAGGTACATGGTGCCGATGAAGCGCGCGATGCGGGAATCGGAAAAGCGCAGGTAGAGCGCCAGCAGGTAGGCGAAGAAGAGGGACAGCACCACCGTGACTACGGTGATCCACACCGTGTACCAGATGTCCGCCACCGCGATGCGGTTGGTGAACAGGTAGCGGTAGTGCATCAGCGTGAAGGCGCCGGTGTCCGGGTCTTGGAAGCTGCGGATGACGGTGTTGAAGATGGGGTAGACCACGATGCCCAGGGACAGGATGAGCGCGGGGGACAAAAACAGCACGATCAGCACCCGCTGCTTCAGGCGCTTGCGGCGCTCCAGCTGCGCCATCAGGGTTCGCTGCTGCTTCATGTCCTCCATGCCTGTCTCCTGCGATGTGGTGGTCTGTTGGGGGCCGGGGAGGCCTCAGCCTCCCCGGCCGGGTGGGGGTGCGTGCGCCGCGCCTTACTTGAGGGTCATGATCTCCTCGTTCCAGCGCTCGTTGAACACGTCGCCCAGGGTGCCGATGGACATGAAGGCGAAGTTCTCCACCTTCAGGTCCTTCACCAGGTCCTTGTCGGCGGAATCAATCAGCTCGGGGTTGATGACCGGGATGGCCTTCATGTTCTCCAGCGCGATCTTCTGGCCGGCCGGGCTGATGACGAAGTTCATGAAGTCGTAGGCGGCCTCGCCCGCCTTGCCGATGGACAGCAGGGCCATGGACACGTCGGTGCCCGTCAGCGCGGCGTCATCCAGCTGGTACATGCGGGTGGAGGCGGGCAGGGTGCCCTTTTCAATGTTGGCGAGCACCTGGTCGGCCCAGGCGGGGATCAGGTCCACCTCCTGGTTGATCAGCAGGTCCAGGGTGCCCTGGTTCTTGGCCACGTAGACCACGTTGCCGCCGGATTTGTACAGGTAGGGGTGGATCTCGGCCAGCCAGGCAAAGCCGGTGTCCCACTCATCTGCCCACTTGGGGTCGTTGGAGACATAGCTGCTCTTGTCCTCAATGAAGCGGTAGACGGCGGTGCGCACAAAGGCGGAGCCGGCGCCGCCGGTGGTGGGCTCATTGTAGGCGAAGCGGCCGGGGTGGTCCTTGATCCACTGGGTGAGCTCCTCCCAGGTGTGGGGCAGCTGGTCCTCGGGGATGCGCTCGGCGTCATAGGCGAAGACCACCGTGGTGCCGCGGTAGGGCACCACCTTGTCCTGCAGCATGGAGGGCTTGAGGGTGACGTTCTGGTAGTTGGGCATCTGGTCAAAATCCAGGGTGAGGAAGATGTCCTCGCTCTTGGCCTCGTCGATGTAGCTTTGCAGGCTGGCGGTGTTCTCCGCGATCATGTCAAACTCGGTGTCCTTCTGGCCGGCCAGGTAGGCGGAGCTGACGCGGGAGAGCATGCCCTCATCCCCGGTGCCTGACAGCAGGAATTGCAGCTTCACCTCGGTCTTGGCCTCGGGCAGGGCATTGTATTTGGCAATCAGGGCATTGAACAAGTCAGCCACGTTCTGGGAGCCCGTGGTCCACAGGTTGATGACGGGCTTGTCCTCGGCCAGTGCGGCCGCGCCCAGGGAGAGCGCCAGCGCGAGCGCCAGCACAAGGGACAAGATTTTTTTCATGGGTTCCTCCTTTGTGTGGGTCCAGTGGTGTATTTCATCCGGCCCGGTCGGGCCGCGGATGACCGTCAGCCGGCCGCGTATTCCTGCTTGCGGCCAAAGGTGAGGGCGACCGGGTCGCCCCGGCCCAGGCGCTGGGCCTGTTCATCGGTGATGAAGGCCTTGACGATGCCGTGGTCGGTATCCACCGTCATCTCGATGTAGTGGCCCAGCATCATGATGGTGCGCACATAGCCGTCCAGCTCGCCGCCGGTGCCGGCGGCCACCTGCACGTGCTCGGGCCGCACGGCCAGCACCTGGGCGTCTGAAATCTTCAGGAAGTTCATCTCGCCGATGAAGTCGGCCACATAGCGGCTGCGGGGGCGGTGGTAGATTTCCTGCGGGCTGCCCACCTGCTCGATGGAGCCCTTGTTCATCACAATCACCCGGTCGCTCAGCGCCATGGCCTCCTCCTGGTCGTGGGTGACAAAGGCCACGGTGATGTTCAGGTCGGTCTGGGTTTTGCGCAGCTCCTCGCGCATCTGCTGGCGGATCTTGGCATCCAGGGCCGAGAAGGGCTCGTCCAGCAGCAGCACCTCCGGCTCCAGCAGCAGGGCGCGGGCGATGGCGATGCGCTGCTGCTGGCCCCCGGACATCTGCCCGGGGTACTTGCTTTCCATGCCGGTCATCTTGACCAGCTCCAGCATCTGACGGATGCGCCGCTCCCGCTCCGGGCGGGGCACCTTGCGCAGCTTCAGGCCAAAGGCCAGGTTGTCATACACCCGCATGTGAGGCCAGAGGTTGTAGCTTTGGAACACCATGGCGGTGGGGCGCTTCTCCGGCGGCAGGTGGATGATGGACTGGCCGTTGATGCGGATGTCGCCGCCATCGCAGTCCAGAAAGCCGCCGATGGTGCGCAGGATGGTGGTCTTGCCGCAGCCCGAGGGCCCCAGCAGGGTGACCAGCTCCCCCTCCTCAATGGACAGGTTGATGTCCCGCACGCCATCGCCGGTCTTGTAGAGCTTGGTCATGTTGATCAGTTCAAGCTTGCTCAAAACACTGTCCTCTCAGCCCATCTTGAAGCCCTTGGCCATGGTGTCCGCCCCGATGTACTTGCGCATCAGCAGCAGCAGGAAGAAGTTGGGGATAATCAGCAGCAGCGCGAAGACCGCGCCGGCGGTGGCGGGGAAGTCCAGGATGACGCCGTACATCTCCGTCATCATGGTGCGCCACTGGGGCAGGCCCACAAAGAGGGTGCCCACACTCTCCCCCAGGGAGCCGATGAAGGCATAGAGCAGCGCCACCGCGATGCCCGGCCAGGCCACGGGCAGCGTGACCTGGATGAAGGTGCGCAGCGGGCTGGCGCCGGCGTCCCGCGCGGCCTCCTCCAGGTGGCGGGGCACGCTGCGGAAGGCGCCCGCCGGCAGCCAGATCATCTGCATCATGGTACCCAGCATGTGGATGAGCAGCACCCCCGGGAAGGTGCCCATCAACCCGATGCGGTAAAAGATGATGCCCATGGAGGTGTACATGCCGATTTTGGGGAAGGCGTTGCCCAGCAGGAAAAGGAACATGATCAGCTTGCGGCCCTTGAACTGGAAGCGGGCCAGCACATAGGCGGCCGGGATGCAGATCAGGAAGCTCAGGGCGGTGGAGAAGGTGGCAAACAGAAAGGAGTTGGTGATGGACACCAGGGTGTTGGGCTGGTCAAACACATAGCGCCACCAGGTGAAGCCATAGGAATTGGGCAGGATGGCAGGGAAGTTGTAGCTGTCGGCAAAGGCCAGCAGGAACATGTACATCAGCGGCCCGTAAAAAAACAGCATGAAGGCAAACAGCACCGCCAGCCCGCCCAGGCGCTTCTTCCCCAGCGCGCGGCGGATTCTTTGTGGGGGCAGGGCGGCAGCCTGTGTCATCTGAGTACCTTTCCAAAGCTGTCAGCGTTCACGGAGGGCCTGGGGCGCACTTCTTATCGTCTTCTGTAGGGGATGAAACCCAGGCGAACCGGGTGCCATCCGGGTGCCGGTCAATTCTTGCAGAAATTGGCGGCGCGCGAGCACCCCGCCCGCCCCGTTCCCAGGCGCAACATCGTATGCCCGCATTGTACCCGGGGGGTCGGGGAATGCGTGAAGCCTGGGTCAAGCCTGGGTAATTTTTGGGGGCGCTGTCGATGCGCAAAGGCTGTACCAGCGGGCGCCGCTTTTGTGTGAAGCGGAACACGGGTGCTGGCGGCCTTGAAGCGGGCTGCCCGCTCCTCCGGCACTCCGCCTTTTTGCGCCCGGGTGGCGCCGGGCTGCCAGCCGAACAACCCAACAAGCACAGCCAACAGGGCTGATGGTTTGGACTTTGGGGGAATGAACCCTGAACTATGACCGCGCGCCAAAGCCCCGTCCCCAGGGGCTTTGTGCTATGATAGGGGCAGACGCCACCGGGCGGGCAAGCGCCGCGCCGGGGCAAGCGAAGATGAATCGAACAGGGGGAGCGAGATGAACATTCAGGACAAAACCATCAACACCCTGCGCATGCTGTCCGTGGACATGGTGCAGCAGGCCAACAGCGGTCACCCGGGCGCGCCCATGGGCATGGCGCCCATGGCCTACGCGCTGTGGCTGAACACCATGAAGCACGACCCTGGGCGGCCTGACTGGCCCAACCGGGACCGCTTCATCCTCTCCAACGGCCACGCCAGCGCCCTGCTGTACTCCCTGCTGCACCTGGGCGGCTACCAGGACATGACCATGGAGCAGCTGAAGAACTTCCGCCAGTGGCAATCGATCACCCCGGGGCACCCGGAGCACGGTCTGGCCGCCGGGGTGGACACCACCACCGGCCCCCTGGGCCAGGGCTTTGCCAACGCCGTGGGCTTCGCCATCGCCGAGACCATGCTGGCCGCCCGCTTCAACAGGCCCGGTTTCCCCCTGGTGGACCACCACACCTACGTGTTCGCGGGGGATGGCTGCCTGATGGAGGGCGTGGCCAGCGAGGCCGCCTCCCTGGCGGGCACCCTGAGGCTGAACAAGCTGACCGTGCTGTATGACGCCAACCAGGTGTGCATCGAGGGCCATACCGACCTGACCTTCCAGGAGGACGTGGGCGGGCGGTTCCGCGCCTATGGCTGGCAGGTCATCCAGGTGGCGGACGGCGATGACCACCGCCAGGTGCGCTTAGCGCTTGAGCAGGCCAAGGGGGCGGACAGGCCCACGCTGATCATCTGCCCCACCACCATCGGCTTTGGCTCCGTGAGCAAGGCGGGGCACCACAGCGTGCACAGCGGGGCGCTGGGCGCGGATGAGATCAGCCGCAGCAAGGTTGCCCTGGGGATGCCGGATAAGCCCTTCCATGTGGAGCAGGCGGTGTACGACCACGCCAGGGAGTGTCTGGCCTGGGGCAAAAAGGCCCGGGAAGACTGGGATGCCCTCCTGGCCGCCTACCAGGCCGCCCACCCGGAGCTGGCCGCGGAGTGGGCCCGGTGGCACAGCACGCTTGACGCCCGGGATCTGCTTGGTGAGGGCGGCCTGCTGCGCCAGGTGTCCGGCCTGGAGGCGCCGCGCTTCAGCAGCGGGCAGGCCATCAACGCGCTGGCCCGCCTGGTGCCCAACCTGGTGGGCGGCTCGGCCGACCTGGCCCCCTCCAACCTGTCCTACATCGAGGGCGGGGGCGACTACAGCGCGGAGAACCGCCTGGGGCGCAACCTGCGCTTCGGGGTGCGGGAGCACGCCATGGCCGCCATCTGCAACGGCATCGCCCTGCATGGGGGGCTGCGGGTGTTCTGCGCCACCTTCTTTGTGTTTGTGGACTACATGAAGCCGGCGGTGCGCCTGAGCGCCATCATGGGCCTGCCGGTGATCTTCGTGCTGACCCATGACTCCATCGGCGTGGGGGAGGATGGCACCACCCACCAGCCGGTGGAGCAGCTGACCGCGCTGCGCGCCATGCCGGGTCTGCGGGTCATCCGCCCCTGCGACGCCGGGGAGACGGCCCTGGCCTGGGCGCAGGCGCTGACCAGCCAGGGCCCCACCTGCCTGGTGCTGGCCAAGCAGGATGTGCCCCAGTTTGAGCGGACGGCCGACAGCTTCTACCAGGGCGCCTATGTGCTGCTGCCCGCCAGCAAGCGGGAGCCGGACCTGATCATGATGGGCACCGGCAGCGAGGTGGGCCTGCTGGCCCAGGCCCAGCAGCAGCTGAAGGAGAAGGGCATTGACGCCAGCGTGGTGTCCATGCCCGACATGGGCGCCTTCCTGGAGCTGCCGGAGGCCGAGCGCAACAAGGTGCTGCCCCCCGCGGTCACCCGCCGCCTGGCGGTGGAGGCGGGCGCGACCCTGCCCTGGTACCGCCTGGTGGGGCCCCATGGCCGCGTGCTGGGCATTGACCGCTTTGGCGCCTCCGCGCCTATCCAGGCGCTGTATGAGCAATACGGCCTGACCGTGCCCGCGGTGGTGGCGCTGGCGGAGGAGCTGTGCGGGGGCTGAGCCCGGCCCCGGCTTCCCGGACATCACTCAGTGCAATCAACTAAAAGCGCCCGCCCCGGCCATGCCGGGGCGGGCGCTTCGCATGGGGCCGCGCCATGCCCTGCCCGCGCTGAACAGGCGGCGCCGCGCCCGCTATTGAGCGCCCTGGGTATCCTGTGTTAGGATGTGACCAAGCCCGGGAAGGAATGCCGGCGCCAACCAAGGGCCTTGGCTGGCTCACTGCCTGGTACAAAGGCGCGCGGGCAGACCACCCGAAGGATGCCGCCACCGCTGGATGTTCACCAGGCGACCGACCCGCGCGGCAGAAAAACCGCATATGACTGACAACAAGTTCAAGCCATCACTGACCAATCATCCTGTGCAATGCCTCGCCAAAGGACCTTCATCAGGCTGTCTGACCCAGACAAACAATGAGGAGAACGGGCATGAAAACGAAACACAAAGCCTGGCTTAATCTGTTGCTGTACCTGCTGACCATTGGCGTCAACGCCGTCGGCGCCTTCAGCGTGATCAATGGCCTGTCCCAAAAAGAAGTGTCTGACGCCTACCCCACCCTGATCACACCGGGCCCTACCACCTTTTACATTTGGGGGCTGATCTATGCGCTGCTGCTGGTCTCCCTGGTGTTCATGCTGGTGAAGCATGAGGACCAGCGCATCGCCAAACTCATTGACAGCATCAGCCCGCCCTTCTGGATCGCCAGCGTCGCAAACATCCTGTGGATTGTCGCCTTTTCCTATGAATTGCTGGGCCTCTCCGTCCTGCTGACGGGCATCCTGGTCATTTCCCTGGCCGTCATCAACCGCAGGCTGAGAACGCCCCTGGGCGTGGGCGAAAGGATCAACGCCATCACCTTTGGCCTGTACAACGGCTGGGTCATCATCGCCACCGTCGCCAATGTGGCCGCCTTTCTGGTGCAGGTCAAATGGGACCGGTTCGGGCTGGCTGAAAGCACCTGGGCCGTCATCACCCTGATCGCGGCCTTCCTGATTACCGTGCTGATCCAGCACCGCTTGAGAAACGCCATGCTCACCCTGCCCCTTGCCTGGGCCTACTTTGGCATCTGGCAGGAGCACCGGGCGGCGGGCAAGCACCTGGGGCAATACCCGGAAGTGGCCTTGACCGCCATCATCGTCGCCGGCCTGTACCTTGTGGTTCTGGTCGCGGTTTTCCTCGTCAACGATCGTTGCGTGCTGCCCAAGAAGAAGGCAAAGGGCAGGCAGGCTTTGAAAAAAGGCGCCTCTTAAAGGCCTTCTGCCAAATCTGTTGTGACCTTCAGGCGCAGCCGTGGAAGCGCTGGCATGCGGCTGCGCCTGGTTACATATGCACTTGTTCAATGGGCGTGCGATAAAAGCTGCCATGATAAACGCCATCATCCGCACGGGTTCCGGACAGAAAAAAACGAAAAAAGAATAAACGCTTCATGTCGCGCGGGTGTTTTGTTTGGCCCCGGGCCGGCGGTGCCTTGCGCAACCACCGGGGTTGACCTGTTTGCACCCGGGCCTGGCGCCATCCGGATGCGGGCGCTGGGGCGCAGGGCCAAACCCGCCGCGCGGCCTGGAAAGGCCTGACCGTTCCGCCCTGCCTGTTCGCCGGGCTGTCCGCCCGCCGCCTCAGCCCATCGCCACCTCCATGGCCAGGTCATGCCAGCGGTCCAGGAAGTCCAGCCGGCCCTGTACGGTGCTGACATCCTTGAGGATGAACTCGCAGGGCGTACCGGTCTGCTCACAGGCCTGGCGGGCCTTGATCAGGTCCCGGCGGATCTGCTCATCCTCAAAGCGGCCGTTGGCGATGTAGGCCGGGTGGGCCTTGAAGGACAGCACATAATCCCGACCCAGGCCCTGGGCGGCCACCGCCACATCCGCCCAGGGGGAGACGGAGACCTTGCGGATGTTCTTCACCTTGCGCAGCATGTCCACCTTGTTGTGCAAGGGCTCGCAGCAGCCGTAGTAGAACAGGCCGAACATCTCATACATGGGCTTGAGCAGGTCAATGTCAAACTCCTCATGCATCCGCGGGGACACGGTGCTGAAAATCTGGGACATGCCATAGCCCCACACATGCCTGGCGCCCACCGGGCCCTCGCCCGGGCTTTCCAGGTCGTCGGTGTAGGCGCCGGTGCAGTGCACGTATTCCATCTGATTGTCCAGCAAGCCCAGGTGCTCCAGCTGGCGGATGGCGTCCATCGTGATGTCCCGCAGGCGGATCACCGAGCGGCGGATAAAATCCGGTCGCTCAATCAAATCCACCAGCAAATCCTCCTGGTTGCGCATCTGGGCGAGGTTGTCCCAGATGTTGGCCATCACCATGACGCCACGCAGGCGCACCGGCAGGATGTCCGCGAAGATGTCCTGCAGCAGCGCCTGGCGCCGCAGGTCCAGCGCCAGGTCGGCCACCACCTGGTCCTCCTCCAGCAGCGCCAGGTCCTCCTCGCGGCTGAGGATGTCCTCATAGGCGTGGGATTGGACGTCGTTGCGCGGGTCCACTGCCAGTGCCCTTGCATGGATGCGTTGGCCGAATTTCAGCCCGCTAATGTGGCGGGGCAGGTCAATGCGGGGCTCCACCACCATGTCGCAGGGGAAGTGGTCGTGGCGGTACAGCACCTCGCGCAGGCGCTGCTCCACCTGGCGCAGGAAGGGGTCCTGGCAGACCAGGCGCATTTCGGGGGCCTGGGCCAGCTCGTGCCAGGGCAGCTGGTCCATGTAGACCGGGGGCCGGGCAGGCTTCAGGTCGTTGTTGGCGCGCCAGAGGGCTTTGCGCTCCTGCTGGATGGGCAGGGCGGCGATTTCGGCGTAGCGCTTGCCCAGTTCACGAAGGGTTTGACGGTCCTGTTGCATGGTTGCTCCTTGCCGCTGTGCAGCGGGCTGATGTGTGATGGCGAGGGCGGGATGTGCCGCTGGCGGGCCTGGCTGGTTATTGGCGGCGTGTACCCCGGACGCGGCAGGGCAACAGGGGCTGTGATGCCTGTCACAGGGTTGATTGACGGGCGGTAATCACCCGCCTGGCGACGCGAACAGCGGCGCAGGCGCGGCCCCAGCCCGCGCCCCGCGCGGCCGTGGCCGATGCGGCCGTCAGCTGGCGCCCTGTAAAACCTGCCCAAGCGCCCGCCTCTTGGCCTTTTGCTGCCTGCATGGTAGCAGAACGCGGCGGCTTGTGCCAGGGGGCGTGCCAGGCGGCGGGGTGCCGCGTCCGGGCCTTGCCGGCCTGACGCGCGCACAGTGCACAAACGCCTGTGGGAAGCCCTTGCTCGTTGAGTAGGGATTTGAGAAATCCTGTCCTGCACCCCTTGCCGTCTGGGCACTTAGGCGGTATACTGCAATTACAAATATTTTGAACAACCTTAAACCTGCCACGCGGAATGTTTGTTCCTGTGGATTGTCCTTTTATATGAACGCTGCCTGGAGGAGCCACATGCTGGATGTGCTCGGCGCCACGATGAGCCTGTGGGGGAAGAAGGGAAAGCCCGGTGAAATGGGCTGGCTGCCCCTGCCGGTGCACATGGCGGACGCCGCGGGCATTGCGGGCTTCCTGTGGGACAGGTGGCTGTCTGACAAGGTGCGCCATCACCTGGCGGTGGCCGCCGGTGGGCAGGAGGAGGCCAGGGCGCTGCTGATCTTTCTGGCGGCCTGCCACGATTTGGGCAAAACAAGCCCTGTCTTTCAAGCCAAGCAGCGCAGCCATCCGGCGGATGAGCTGGACATCCAGCTGCTGGAGGGCTTGCAGCTTGCCGGGCTGCCCTGCGACCCCTTCCCCGCCTTCCGGAATGTCGGGCAGACCCCACATGCCCTGGTGACCCAGCAGGTGTTGCTTGCACATGGTTGTGACAGCGCCCTGGCCGCCATCCTGGGCGCGCACCATGGCAAACCGGTGGATGCCCAAACCCTTTTGAACACCCGTGCCCCCAGCTACCCCCACAACTACCACATGGGCGCGCCGGGGAAGCCTGCCTGGCAGGCGGCGCAAGCGGCCTTGCTGGCCTTCGCCCTGCGCCTGTCCGGCCATGAGCGGCTTGAGGACCTGCCCCGGCCAGGCTTGACCGCCCAGGTGCTGTTGACGGGCCTTGTGACCATGGCGGACTGGCTGGCCAGCAACGAGAAATTTTTCCCTTATCTGACGCTTGGCCGGGCGATGCCCTTGGGTGAGGACCTGACCCGCCGCGCCGCCGACGCCTGGAAGCGGCTGGCCTTGCCGGAGGCCCGGATGCCGGATGTTGTGCCCGACCCGGGCCAGCTTTACAGCCTTCGCTTTGCCATCAGCAAGCCCCACCAGGCCCAGTTGCAGGCGCTTGACATCGCGCGCGGGATCACCAGCCCCGGCATCCTGGTGCTGGAGGCGCCCATGGGCAGCGGCAAGACCGAGGCCGCGCTTGCCTGCGCCGAGGTCTTCCTGGCCAAAACCCAGGGCACAGGGCTGCTGTTTACCCTGCCTACCCAGGCAACCTCAAACGCGATGTTTGACAGGCTGCATGCCTGGACCCAGGCCTTGAGCCTGGGCAGCCCCCACAGCATCAAGCTGGCGCATGGCAAGGCGCAGTTCAATGAGGAGTACAGCGCGCTGATGGCAGGCAGCCGCCACATTGGCGAGGGCGCGCAGGACGCGGTGGTGCACCAGTGGTTTGAAGGCAACAAGAAATCCATGCTGGCGGATTTTGTGGCCGGCACCATCGACCAGTTCCTGCTGGCGGCCTTGCGGCAGAGGCATGTCATGCTGCGTCACCTGGGCCTGGCGGGTAAGGTGGTGATCCTGGATGAATGCCATGCCTATGACGCCTACATGAACCGCTACCTGGACCAGGCGCTCAGCTGGATGGGCGCCTATGGGGTGCCGGTCATCATCCTGTCGGCCACCCTGCCCGCGTCCCGCCGCTCGCAGATGATCCGCGCCTACCTGGGCCAGCCCGTGCTCCCGCCGCCCCCGCGCCGCCGTCCCGGCCAGCGGCAAGCAGACCCGCCGCCCCCGCCCGCCTGGACGACCAACAGGGGCTACCCCCTGCTGACCTGGACTGACCAGGGCGAGGTGCGCCAGCAGGTGTTGACAGCGCAACACAGCACCACCCAGGTGCTGCTGGAACGCCTGCCTGAAGAGGACCTGGTGGACCGGCTGCGCCTGCTGCTGGCCCATGGCGGCTGCGCGGGCCTGGTGGTCAACACGGTCAAGCGCGCGCAGGACCTGGCCCAGCAGCTGATGGCGGTTTTTGGGGCGGACCGCGTCACGCTGGTGCACTCCCGGTTTGTCGCCCCGGACCGCGCCCGGCTGGAGGAGGGCCTGGTGCGCAAGCTTGGCCGGCAGGGCAGCGCGCGGGACCGCAAAGGGCCACACATTGTGGTGGGTACCCAGGTGATTGAGCAATCCCTGGATCTGGATTTTGACGTGCTGGTCAGTGACTTTTGCCCAATGGACCTGCTGCTGCAGCGCATGGGCCGGCTGCACCGCCACCCACGCGCCAGGCCACGGGGGCTTGAGCAAGCGCGCTGCCTGCTGCTCAACGCCCAGGGACAGGCCTTTGAGCCGGGCGCGCAGGCCATTTACCAGGCTTACCCGCTGATGCGCACCCAGGCGATCCTGCCGCAGGACAGCCTGGTGCTGCCGGAGGACATCCCGAAGCTGGTCCAGGAGGTATATGACCAGGAGCTGCCGCTTGACAACCCGCCTGCGGGCTATGAACAGGCGCGGGAACAATGGAACAGGCGCGTTGAGCGGCAGGGGCAGAAGGCGGCCGCTTACCTGCTGCGGCAGCCCGGGGCGGGCGGCAATCTGATTGGCCTGCTCAGCCAGGAGCACCTCGAAGCCAACAAACAGGTCGCCACTGATGCCAGGGGGGAGGCCGCTGTGCGCGACGCGGCGGACAGCCTGGAGGTGCAACTGATCTGCCGCTTTGGACCAGACAGCTACGGGCTGCTGCCCTGGTCCGGATCTGCCCTGGCAGCTGCCCGCCTGCCTGGCCGCCTGGTTCCCACGCCACAGGAAGCCCGTGAGCTGGCGCGGCAAAGCCTGCGCCTGCCCCCCGCCTTTTGCCATGAGCATGTCATCGACCAAACAATCAGAGAACTGGAGGAAGCCAGCCTTCCCCTGGCTGCCTGGCAGCAGTCCCCCTGGCTGAAGGGCCTGCTGTTTCTGGTGCTGGATGAGGAACTGCGGGCGCGGCTGGGCGGGCGCTTGCTGCGCTACAGCAAGGAGCTGGGCCTGCTGCTGGAGGAGGAAAAGGAGCTGCTATGAAAGACAAAGATTTCAACCTGGTAGACCAGCCCTGGATTTTGGCGCTGGACCTCAAGGGGCGGACCGCGCAACGCTCGCTGCTGGAGCTGTTTGCCCAGGCGCACCGCCTGTACGGCCTGGCCGGGGAGATGCCCGCGCAGGACATCGCGCTGCTGCGCTTGCTGCTGGCCATCCTGTACGCGGTGTTCGGAAACGGGGGCCTGGATGGCGCCGGCGAACCACCCAGGAGCCTGGACGAGGCCCGGGACCGCTGGCAGGCGTTGTGGGCGTTGGGCAGTTTTCCGCAGGACCGTCTGGAAGGGTATCTGCGCGATCCGGAGATTTATGAGCGCTTTTACCTCTTCCATCCGCACCTGCCGTTTATGCAGGTGGTGGTGGATGAACAGGCCAGGATGCCGGTGGGCGATGCCACGGAGCCCCTCAACCCCCTGGTGCGGCAGATGAAAAGCATGATCGGGGACCTGGCGGAGAGCGAGAACACGCCGCACCTCTTTGCCCACCGGCAGGACAAGGACGCGCTCAGCCCGGCGGAGGCCGCCCGCTGGCTGATCCACATGAACGCCTATGATGTCTCCCCCCTGGGGGCGCCACCCAGAGGCAGCTTCCGTGCCAAAGGCTTCAAGGAACCCTGGCCCAACCGGCTGGGCCTGGTCTGGGCGCAGGGCAACACCCTGTTTGAAACCCTGCTGCTCAACCTGGTGCTGGCGCAGGAAGGCCAGGACCCCTGGCAGGATTTTGTGCCCGCCTGGGAACAGGCAAAGCCCTTTCACTACCAGGACCTGCAGATGGTTGAGGTCAACTTCCCATCGGACCCGGCGCTGCTGTTCACCTATCCCTTCCGGCGCTTGCAGCTGCGCAGGAACCCTGCTGGGGAGGTGGTGGAATGCGTGTTGTGGGGCGGGCACCTGGTCCAGGCCACAGAGGGCAACCCCCTGACAGAAACCATGACCCTTTGGCGCCGGGACAGATCCGGCAACTTGGTGCCTCGGCAGCATGATCCCGCCCGGCAGATGTGGCAGGATTTTGGCGCCCTCTTCACCATGACCCAGGCGCCGGCGCCGGGCATTGTGTCCTGGCTGTCGGGGCTGGTTGGTGAAGGGCGCTTGGACCTGCCCCTGCTGCGGCTGAACACCGGCGGCATGGTGCTGTCCAGCAAGAAGACCTCCATTGAGGACACAGTGGCGGACTCCCTGCGCTTCCACAGCGCCCTGCTGCGCAACCTGGAGGAGGGCTGGATGCCCCGCATCACCCGGGAGCTGGAGGTAACGGACAAGCTGGTGGTCCGGTTGGGCTTTCTGGCGAGCAACCTGGCCCGTGCCGCGGGGGAGAGCGGGGACAACAGCCTGAAAACCACCGCCTCCAAGGCCCGGGCGGCGGGGTATTTCCTCGTGGACCAGCCTTTCCGCCAGTGGCTGGAGGGGCTGGACCAGCATAGCGACCTTGACCAGGCCTGCCTGGCCTGGCGCCAGACCCAGCAGCGCCTGATGGCGCGCGAAGGCAGCGAGATGGTGCGCCGGGCAGGCCTCAAAGCGCTGGTGGGGCGCAGCGTCAAGGAAGGGGAGGACGGCGCGAAGGAGCGCGTCTATGCCGCGCCTGCCCTGTACAACCAGTTCCAGGCCCAGGTTTGGAAAATATTGTTTGAATAGAGGTGGTCTGATGCAGGAGACAATGGAACGCAACCCAGGCAAACCCGCGCTGGTGGCGCGCTACGTACACGGAAAGCTGCAGCAGTTGCTCAAGGGTGGCAACGAAGCGCTGACGCGGTCTCAGCTGGCCCAGTTGCGCCGGGGCATTGGCAAGGCACCGGGCAGCCAACCCGAGCTGTGGGACCTGACTTTGGAGGGCATGCCGGCAGATCTTTCAGGCGTCAGCGGCCAGCCTTCCTGGGGGGAATGGGCGGTTCACCTGGCGCTGACCCTGTTCGCGCTGCACCAGCAGGGCAGAAGCTGGCAGACCGACTGCATGCACCAGCCGGGGATGCCCCTGGGGCAGGCGGTGCGCCGGCTGGCACCCACCGCTGAGGAGCTGCCCCGCATCAAGCGCCGCTTTGACCAGGTGGTCACCGCCGACAGCCCCCGGGAGGCTGCCCACCACTTGCGCGGGCTGATCACCATGCTGGCCGCGTCGGGAATTCCGCTGGATTACCCGCAGCTCGCGCAGGATTTTTACCGCTACCAGATTCCGCAGGAGCGTGACCGCGTGCGCCTGAAATGGGGCCGGGAGTTTTACGCTGTCCCCGCGGCCCAAGACGAAGACCCGGAGAAAACGGAAAACAGCCAAGAACAAATGATGATGGAGGAAATGAACCATGAAGAACAATGAGCGCCTCTACCTGGATGTGCATGTCCTGCAGACCGTGCCCCCCAGCTGTGTCAACCGTGATGACACCGGCAGCCCCAAGACAGCGGTGTACGGCGGGGTCACCCGGGCCCGGGTGTCCTCCCAGAGCTGGAAACGGGCCATGCGCGCCATCTTTATGGAGGAGCTGCCCTATGAGCGCCAAAGCGTGCGGACCAAGTACCTGGTCAAGATGATTGCCCAGCTGGCGCGTGAGCGGGGCGCGGATGAGGATGTGGCTGAGAAAGCCACCGCGCTGCTCAACGAAATTGGCCTGGGCACTGAGGCTGTCAAGAAGGAGAAAAAGAAAAAGAAGGATTCCCGGCTGGGGTCTGCGGACCTGTTGGACAACCTGGAGGAGGACACCGAGCCAGACTACGAAAACCTGAAGGTGTTGTTCTACCTCAGCCAGGCGCAGGCAGCGGCCCTGACGGACCACATCCTCAGCGCCCCCAAGCCCAGCAAAAACGAAGCGCAAAGAATCCTCAAGGCTTCTTCCGGTGTGGAGGTGGCCCTCTTTGGGCGGATGGTGGCGGACAACAAAGAGCTGGGCGTGGACGCGGCGGCCCAGGTGGCCCACAGCCTGTCCACCCACCAGGTGGACAATGAGTACGACTACTTCACCGCGGTGGATGACCTCAAGCCCGAGGATTCCGCTGGCGCGGGCCACATTGGCACGGTGGAGTTCAACTCCTCCACCCTCTACCGCTACGGCACCCTGGCGGTGCACGCGCTGCGGGACAACCTGGTGCAGGGCACCGCGCAGGCTGCCCGCGCCTTTGTGGATGCCTTTGTGCGCTCCATGCCCACCGGCAAGCAAAACACCTTCGCCAACCGCACCCTGCCCCATGCCGTCCTGGTCTGCCTGCGCACGGACCAGCCCATTAACTTCTGCGGCGCCTTTGAGCGCCCTGTGCGCGCTGGCGATGGGGGCTATGCCGCGCCGTCTGCCAGCAGCCTGGTGGCACACGCACAGCAGGTGTATGACGATTTTGCGGGCGCGCCGGCGCTTTCCCTGGTGGCGGGCCGTGGCCTGGATGCCCTGGCGCAGCCCCAGCCCTTCAAGGCGCTGCTGGACAACCTGGAGCAGGAGCTGGAGGCCCGCCTTCAACAGATGGCGGGACAGGCGTGAGCACCCTTCTGCTGCGCCTGGCGGCCCCGCTGCAATCCTGGGGGGCGCAGTCCAGGTTTGGCCAGCGCGATACCCAGCGCTTCCCAACCAAAAGCGGCGTGGTGGGCCTGCTGGCCGCCGCCCTGGGCCGGGACCGGACACAGGGCGTGTCCGACCTTGACGCGCTGGTCATGGGGGTACGGGCTGACCAGGCCGGGGAGCTGTTGCGGGATTACCATACAGCCGTGCCCCCGCGCAAGCTGCCATACATCACCAACCGCTACTACCTGTGTGACGCCGTCTTCCTTGTGGGGCTTGAGGGGGAGGAGCCGCTCCTGGCGCAGCTGGCCGCCGCGCTGCGAAAGCCAGCGTTTCCCTTGTTTTTAGGCCGGCGCGCCTGCCCGCCCAGCGGCAGGCTGCTGCTGGGCTTGCGCCCCGGGCTGTCTGTCCAGCAGGCGCTGTCTCAGGAACCCTGGCTGGCCAGCGCCTGGTACCGCAACAGGCATCACAGCCTGAACGGCCTGCAGGTGCTGCTTGAGGTGCCCCCGGAGACACCTGGGGCCTTCTTCCTGCGTGACGCCCCTGTGTCCTTCAGCCAGGACTACCGCCAGCATGGTTTTCGCAGCCTGGCTGTCCAGACGATTCCGCTCGCGCAGATTCAGCGCGGCGGCCTGCCGCCGGGAGTGGACGCGACACAGCATGACGCCTTTGGCGATTGGGGGGATTGATTTGTTTTTGTCCCGTGTGTTTTTAGATGACCAGAACCGGGAGACCATGCGCCTGCTGGCCTCGCCCGAGCTGATGCACGGCGCGGTGGAAGGGGGCTTTCAAAGCCCCCGGCAACGCCGGCTGTGGCGGGTGGATGGGCTGGCCGGGCGCTGCTGCCTGCTGGTGCTCAGCCCCGAACAGCCTGATTTTTCCCGTCTTGCAACGCAGTACGGTTTGCCTGGCGCGCAACCCGCCTGGCAGACCAAGCCCTATGAACCCTTGCTGTCCCGCCTGACGGCGGGGCAGGCCTGGCGCTTTCGCCTGAAGGCCAACCCGGTGCGCAGCGTGAGCGAAGGGGAGGGCCGGGGGAAGGTCATGGCCCATGTCACGACACAGCAGCAAAAGGCCTGGCTCATGTCGCGCGCGCAGGCCTGCGGCTTTGACCTGGCGGAGGATGGCTTTGAGGTGGTGCACACCCAATGGCACAGGTTCCTCAAAAAGCAGGGCCACCAGGTCACCCTGCGCACAGCGGTGTTTGAGGGCACGCTCACCATTCTGGATGCGGAGGTCTTCCGGCAAACCCTGGTCCAGGGCATCGGCCGGGCCAAGGCGTATGGCTGCGGCCTGCTGACCCTGGCTTCCCCGCGGGAGGCCGGCGTTGGCTGACCTGCCCGGCCTGAAAAAACCCGACCTGCAAGCCCTGCCGCAAATCCGGGAGCGGATTTCCTTCCTGTATGTGGAGCACTGTAAAATCAACCGCCAGGACGGCGCGATTACCCTTATGGATGCCAGGGGGACAGTGCATGTGCCGGGGGCGGGCATCGGGGTGCTGCTGCTGGGCCCGGGCAGCAGCATCACCCACCGCGCCATGGAACTGCTGGGTGATGCCGGGGCCAGCATCCTCTGGGTAGGTGAGCGTGGCGTGCGGTACTACGCGCACGGACGGCCCCTCGCCCATGGAACCCGCTTGCTGATCCGCCAAGCCGCCTTGGTGTCCAACACCCGCAGCCGCCTGGCGGTCGCCAGGCAGATGTACCAGCTGCGCTTTCCGGAAGAGCAGGTCAACCACCTCACCATGCAGCAGCTTCGCGGCCGTGAGGGGGCCAGGGTGCGCGGCGTCTACCGGCAGGCCTCCCGCCTAAGCGGCGTGTCCTGGGACGGGCGCAGGTACGAACCGGACAATTTTGAGGCTGGCAGCGACATCAACAAGGCGCTGTCCGCGGCCCACGCCTGCCTGTATGGCGTGTGCCACAGCGTGATTGTGGCCCTGGGTTGTGCCCCGGGGCTGGGCTTTGTGCACACGGGGCATGAGCGCTCCTTTGTGTATGACATCGCGGATTTGTACAAGGCGGAGATCACCATCCCGCTGGCCTTCATGACCGTGGCTGACAAGCCCAGGGACCTGGCTGGGGAGGTTCGCCGCCGCGTGCGTGACGAGGTGGCCAAGCGCCGGTTGATGGAGCAGGCGGTGCGGGACATCCGCCGCCTGCTGCTGGGGGAGGAGGAGGCCCGGCAAGAGCCCGAAGCCAGCGTCATCTACCTGTGGGATGAACGCCTGGGGCAGGTTTCCGGCGCTGTTTCCTACGCCTACCAGGATGAGGAAGCGCACAGCCAGGAAGCGGCCGGCTACGGCCGGTTGCTGGAGGGGTAGTCCATGGTGGTGCTCAGCGTTACCAATTGCCCGCCTGCCCTGCGCGGAGATTTAAGCCGCTGGCTGCTGGAGATTGATACCGGCGTATATGTGGGGCAGGTAAGCCGCCGGGTGCGTGAGGAGCTGTGGCAGCGCACCACAGCCCATGTGAAGGAGGGCAGGGCGATCCTGGTTTACCAGGCGGCCAACGAGCAACGCATGGATTTCCGCGTCCACAACGCCGCCTGGCAACCCATTGATTTTGATGGCCTCAAACTGATGATGCGTCCAAACCCCGGCCTGGCGGCGCCTTCTCCGCCAGCCGCGCCCATGCCCAGGCCAGGCTTCAGCCGGGCCGCCCGCATGCGCATGGCCAAGCGGATGAGCCGTAAAGCGGCCGCAAAACCAGCGCTGCCGCCTCACCTGGTGGTGATTGACCTGGAGACCACTGGCTACAGCGCCCAGCAGCATGAAATCATTGAATTGGGTGCCATCAGGTACCGTGATGGCGAGGAAGCCGGGCACTACCAGGCTTTGATCTGGCCTGTCGGAGGTATCCCAGAGAAGGTGCGCGCCCTGACCGGGCTTACCCCGGACATCCTCCAGGCACAGGGACAGCCGCTTGAGGCGGTGATGCCTGGTTTTCTGAGCTTTCTGGAGGACGCGGTGCTGGTGGGGCACAACACCCTCTTTGACCTGGATTTTCTGCATCAAGCTTGCGCAAGGTTGCGGCTGCCCCCGCCAACCAATCAACGCATGGATACCCTGGCGCTGGCCAGAAGCCACCTGCGCGACCTGGATGATCACAAGCTGACCACCCTCACAAAGCATTTGAACCTGCCCCATGAACAGCCCCATCGCAGCCTGAGCGACTGCCGGGCAACCTTCCATCTCTTGTGCAAACTGATTGAAATCAGGGACGCGACGCGGTAGATTGTCAAACAGGATCGTACTTTATTAAGTCTGTTCCCCGCACACGCGGGGGTGATCCTGCCTGTAATCGCTCATTCACTCAGCAACACCTCTGTTCCCCGCACACGCGGGGGTGATCCATCGTGCCACCGGTTGCGCTCCGGCGCACCGTCCTGTTCCCCGCACACGCGGGGGTGATCCGATTACCGACAGGCTGCTCACGTATACGAACTCCTGTTCCCCGCACACGCGGGGGTGATCCGATATTAAAACTTATCCTGGGCGGTGGGATTGTCTGTTCCCCGCACACGCGGGGGTGATCCCATCACGATCGAGGTGACCACACCGTGAGGAGGCTGTTCCCCGCACACGCGGGGGTGATCCTTTGATAGACACAGACGTGAAATCCGTGCCAGACTGTTCCCCGCACACGCGGGGGTGATCCTGATTCTCTACTCTCCATCGCCAACGGGCTGGACTGTTCCCCGCACACGCGGGGGTGATCCCGAGGTGGCGGCAGGCGCGTCCGGCGCGGTGCCTGTTCCCCGCACACGCGGGGGTGATCCCTGGACCTGGTGACGGACGGCGGCAGCGCCTACCTGTTCCCCGCACACGCGGGGGTGATCCGCACGGAAAATCAATGGCGACCTTCCGTGCGGACTGTTCCCCGCACACGCGGGGGTGATCCCAGTCCCTGACCAAACGCATCCAGCAGGTTGAACTGTTCCCCGCACACGCGGGGGTGATCCGTCGGTCCATGTCCCTGTACTGGGCATACTCCTCTGTTCCCCGCACACGCGGGGGTGATCCCAGCCCGCGCATCGTGGATGCTATCATGCTCACCTGTTCCCCGCACACGCGGGGGTGATCCTAGGCTTGTGCCCATTTTCGATTGCCCATGAATCTGTTCCCCGCACACGCGGGGGTGATCCCTCAAGCGCCCGGCGCAGGTGTTTTGCCTGTTTCTGTTCCCCGCACACGCGGGGGTGATCCGGCGTGTACGCACACTCTCCGGCTCATGGGCTGCTGTTCCCCGCACACGCGGGGGTGATCCCGTGCAAACTGGCCGTGGTGCTGGTGTTCTCCGCTGTTCCCCGCACACGCGGGGGTGATCCGCTGTCAGCAGCGACCCGGTGATGTTCCAGGTCCTGTTCCCCGCACACGCGGGGGTGATCCGGTAACGCTGACGGTGCGCCGGAGCGCAACCGGCTGTTCCCCGCACACGCGGGGGTGATCCGTCAAGGTCTGCCCACAGGGTCGGCGCGTTGTCCTGTTCCCCGCACACGCGGGGGTGATCCAGTCGCTGACCCGTATGTCATTGAGTTCGTATACTGTTCCCCGCACACGCGGGGGTGATCCCCGGGTATCCTGGATCCGCCGAGATTGTAAAATCTGTTCCCCGCACACGCGGGGGTGATCCGCTGCCCACCGTGCCGCTTGCGGACAGCTCGCCCTGTTCCCCGCACACGCGGGGGTGATCCGTCCCGCCGTTGATGCCGCCTGTGTTGTTGGCCCTGTTCCCCGCACACGCGGGGGTGATCCCTGGCAGGTATATAATGGGCATCAGAAGCGATTCTGTTCCCCGCACACGCGGGGGTGATCCGTTCAAGCCGGTCAGTTTGAAGGTGTCACCCGCCTGTTCCCCGCACACGCGGGGGTGATCCGGCCGTGGTCACCGTGATGACCTCCGGGATGATCTGTTCCCCGCACACGCGGGGGTGATCCGTCGTGCCCCCGGTTGCGCTCCGGCGTACCGTTCTGTTCCCCGCACACGCGGGGGTGATCCCCGCTCTGTAGGCTGCGACAAGGTTGGCTGTGGCTGTTCCCCGCACACGCGGGGGTGATCCTCTAGGCAGGGTGGGCATCGTGCCACAGGGCGCCTGTTCCCCGCACACGCGGGGGTGATCCGAACTGAACAGGCTCCAGGGCTTGACCTTTGAGCTGTTCCCCGCACACGCGGGGGTGATCCCTCTGTTCAGTTCTTCCTGTGCCTGTGCCACCCCTGTTCCCCGCACACGCGGGGGTGATCCGGCGTGCACGCACACCCTCCTGGTCATGGGCTGCTGTTCCCCGCACACGCGGGGGTGATCCTGTGGACTGGATAGGGCCTGTCAGGGACTTTTGCTGTTCCCCGCACACGCGGGGGTGATCCGGCGGCGGTTGACCTGTGGGACACCGAACAGAACTGTTCCCCGCACACGCGGGGGTGATCCGCGTCAGGCCGTCATTATCGCCGCCCTGAAAGGCTGTTCCCCGCACACGCGGGGGTGATCCGTGGCAACGAACAGAGAATCGATTGACGCGCTCCTGTTCCCCGCACACGCGGGGGTGATCCCCACCATGACACAGGCCACCATCAGGACTCTCCCTGTTCCCCGCACACGCGGGGGTGATCCCAGTAACCAAATACAGCGCGGGCGTGACAGCGGCTGTTCCCCGCACACGCGGGGGTGATCCGGGGTGGTGTGATGTGGAGTGGATAGCGCCGGTCTGTTCCCCGCACACGCGGGGGTGATCCGTAGCGATGCTGCCGTCCTTCAGTTTCCCGATGCTGTTCCCCGCACACGCGGGGGTGATCCCCCGAGCCTGACACGGCGACCATGGACAAAGCGCTGTTCCCCGCACACGCGGGGGTGATCCCTGCTGGGAGACAGAGAGGAGGTTGAAGGCGTGCTGTTCCCCGCACACGCGGGGGTGATCCGAGCATGGCGACCTTCCGTGCGGACGTGAAGAACTGTTCCCCGCACACGCGGGGGTGATCCGCCGCTGCACGAAAAATATATCGGCGGCGGCCACTGTTCCCCGCACACGCGGGGGTGATCCCATCATCGGCCACTACGAGGGGCACCAGCGGGGCTGTTCCCCGCACACGCGGGGGTGATCCTCGTCTACGGCTATGCCGGAGCGGGCGAGCTGGCTGTTCCCCGCACACGCGGGGGTGATCCGGCATTTTTGCCGTGAGAGGAGATACCATGACACTGTTCCCCGCACACGCGGGGGTGATCCTGGTGACCAAAGAGGACGCGCTGGAGGCAAATGCTGTTCCCCGCACACGTGGGGGTGATCCGTTCTCGCTTGCTGCTTTGAGAGTGAATGCCGGCTGTTCCCCGCACACGCGGGGGTGATCCTGCTGCCAAGCACCTGACATTTGACGTGGAAATCTGTTCCCCGCACACGCGGGGGTGATCCTACTGCATAGCCAGTGAAGCCATTTCCCAGATCCTGTTCCCCGCACACGCGGGGGTGATCCTCAATGGCGACCTTCCGCGCGGACGTGAAGAAACTGTTCCCCGCACACGCGGGGGTGATCCCAAGAAGGAACTGCACGCCATCCAGAATGTGACCTGTTCCCCGCACACGCGGGGGTGATCCCTGAACCCGTGCCCTTCTTCCCTAAACAGTATCCTGCTCCCCGCACACGCGGGGGTGATCCATCGTGCTACGGTACATCGATATAACAGGCTCACTGCTCCCCGCACACGCGGGGGTGATCCGCATCCGAACGGCATAACTTCATGGTTCAACTGCTGCTCCCCGCACACGCGGGGGTGATCCTCCACGCCTCCCACGGTGCCGCCGGAGGTGTTCCTGTTCCCCGCACACGCGGGGGTGATCCGGCTGACGATGAGCAATGAGGGTATGAAAAACACTGTTCCCCGCACACGCGGGGGTGATCCAGGGTGACGGTTAGGTCACCCATCATCCCAAACCTGTTCCCCGCACACGCGGGGGTGATCCGTGGCGTACCTGTGCAAGCGGGCTCCGGCGACCCTGTTCCCCGCACACGCGGGGGTGATCCCCGCCCGACCGCCTTGGCCGTGATGGCATAGGACTGTTCCCCGCACACGCGGGGGTGATCCGCGCTCCGCTGTGGTGAAAACCCAGGTACGCCCCTGTTCCCCGCACACGCGGGGGTGATCCCATCCCGTCCGGGTGGTTCATCAGCAAAAGCGGCTGTTCCCCGCACACGCGGGGGTGATCCCATGGTGGTTACCTCCTGTTCTTTTCTGACTCCCTGTTCCCCACACACGCGGGGTGTTCCGTTCAGTCACCTCCTTGGTAAGGAGGAGGTCATCTGCTCCCCGCACACGCGGGGCAATCCCATAGACGTACAAAACAGCATCGTTGACGATTGCTGTATTGTGCTACAATTTGGGTGCCCGCCAGGTCCTGGCGGAGGGAAGACAGCGGGGGGAGGGCGCGGATGTACAGGTTGAAAGCCAGGGAGGTGCTGCGCAAGCTGGTGGTGCTGCGCGCGCGCGTGGCCGGGGACGGCGGCGCGCTGTACAACAAATGGGCGCCGGGCATCGCGCGGGAGGCGTTTCACCCCAGCGCCCGCAACCTGGCCCATTACCTGGCGCTGCGCCGGGAGGACCTGCGCCAGCTGCAGTGGGAGCTGATCCCCCTGGGCCTGTCCTCCCTGGGCCGGCTGGAGGCCCGGGTCATGCCCACCCTCAACGCGGTCATCGCCTCCTGCGCCGCCGTGGTCCGCCAGCAGGAGGCGGGTGATTTCCCGCTGGAGGAGGACTTCACCCAGGGAGAGGCCATCCTGGACCACAACAGCCAGCTTGTCCTGGGGCCGGAGCCGGACAGCCGCTACACCCGGGTGATGGTCACCCTGCCCACCGAGGCCGCGCGGGATGAGCATCTGATCGAGGACCTGGTGGCCCGGGGGATGGAGATTGCCCGCATCAACTGCTCCCACGATGACGAGGAGCACTGGGCGGCCATGATTGCCAAGGTGCGCGAGGCCGGGCGCAAGCTGGGCCGCACCTGCCTGGTCAGCATGGAGGTGCCCGGGCCCAAGGTGCGCATTGACCGGGTGCTGTCCGAGCTGCGCCGCGCGCGGGTGTTCGCCCAGGACAAGGTGTTTTTGACCGCGGGGCGGGCAATCCGCCTGCCCCGAGGCTTCCATGTGGCCATCAGCTGCAGCATCCCGGAAATCATCAGCCACCTCACCCGGGGCGAGGTGGTGATGATTGATGACGGCCACATCGAGGCGGTGTGCGAGGACATGCTGGAGGACGGCGTGGTGCTGCGCGTCACCCGGGTCATCAACAACGAGCGGGGCGTGCTGCTGCGCCCGGAGAAGGGCCTGAACTTCCCCGGGGTGGATTACCGCATCCCGCTGCTTTCCCCCAGGGACCAGGAGATCATGCACTTTGTGTGCGCCCAGGCGGACATCATCGGCTGCAGCTTTGTGCGCGACCAGGCCGACATCGACATCCTGCGCCGGGAAATCAACGCCCGGCTGAAGCAGGCGGACAGCAAGCCCATCATCATCAAGATAGAGACGCTGGAAGCCCTGCGCGCGCTACCGGACATCCTGGTGCGCGCGGCCGGGCATGTGCCCATCGCGGTGATGATTGCCCGGGGCGACCTGGCGGTGGAGGTGGGCTACGCCAGGCTGAGCGAGTACCAGGAGGAAATCCTCTGGATCTGCGAAGCCGCCCACGTGCCGGTCATCTGGGCCACCCAGGTGGTAGAAACCCTGGTCAAGACCGGCATCCCCACCCGGGCGGAGATTTCCGATGTCACCCTGGCGGCCAAGAGCGAGTGCATCATGCTCAACAAGGGGCCCCATGTGGGGGAGGCGGTCACCTTTGTGGCGGACATCCTGAGCATGTTTGAGCACCATGTATACAAAAAGACCAGCATCCTGAGGCAGCTGACCATCGCGCGGGAGCAGTTCCAGGACCTGTGACCGGTGGGCTTGGCCCGCCCGGCCGGGGGGAGCCCCGGGAACGGAATCACAAGCGCGGCCCGGACAGCGACGCGCCCCCAGGCTGAGGAAACACCAGCCAGGGGGCGCGTTGTTGGCGGGCAGGGCTTATTGGTGAGGCCTTGCCGGGAGCAGCCCCGGCTTTACCCTGCTTCCGGCGCCTGGCTCAGGGCCAGCAGGCGGCGCAGGGTGTTGGTGTTGCGCATGGTCATCGGGGTGCCGGTCAGCTTCTCCAGCGCCCCCGCGTTCAGCGGCGCCCTGGTATAGTCCATCGGCACATACATGTACACCGCCAGGCTGCCCGGGATCGCCTGGCAGCCCGGGAAGGACGCCGCGCGGATGCTGTCCCGCGCCCCCTCACCCGGGGGCTGGGTAAAAAAGCTATAGAACACGCGGGCTTGGTCAAAGGCCTCCCCAAAAGGGTTGCCCGCCAGCGCCTCCGCCACCTCCTGGGGCCTGAGCGCCACCAGTTCCAGGGTGGGGCCGATGTGCCGCGCAATCAGACCTTGGATGTCCTGCGCCGTTTCCAGGGGCCCCCGCGGGCTGTCCACCAACAGGTTGCCGCTCTGGATCCAGGTGCGCACCTGCTGGTAGCCGGCTGCCGCCACCACCTCGCGCAGGCGCGCCATGGGCACCTTGTTTTTGCCTGTGGGCATCACGCCCCGCAGCAGGATGACATAGCGGTTCATCACGGGAGGCACCTCCTCACCGCCCCGGCGGGCCAGGGTCCGGCGGCGGAACCCTGTTCCCGCGGCGTTCACCGCCCGGCCGGTTCACGCGCCGCCCCCGCGGCTTCAGTATGCCAGCGGGCCGCGGTAGCTGCCGATGCCGCCAACGTTGGCGCAGTGCTCATACCCCATGCGCCGCAGCATGCCCGCCGCCATGCCGCTGCGGGCGCCGGAGGCGCAGTACAGGTAGAGCTGCGCGGTCTTGTCGCCCAGCGGCAGGTTGATGGCGCCGGGCACATGGCCGCCGCGGTACTCCTCGGGGCTGCGCACGTCCACCAGGCGGGTGCCCGGCTGCTCCTTTGCCTCCTGCACCGCCTCCATGAGGGTTTTTCTTCCCCGGCCAAACAGATTGAACATTCTTTCCTCTCCTTGCATAGCGTCCAAGGGCATTATACACGCCGCGGGCCGCTTTAGGCCGGGGGAGCGGGGAATGCCGTTTTTGTCCAGAATCTGACGCCGGCTGATGCCTGATCACGCCATGGCGGTTTTTCATTGTCAGATGCTGCGCGGCGGCGCGGCCCGCCATGTCAGAAAAGACGGTAAAACGCGCTGGAATGACATTGGAAAACCGCGCAATAAATGGCAGCATAATGCCAAAAATTGACAAGCGCGCCGCTGTCAGATGTTGTATCATCAGGTCGAAGAACAGCCGAACGCGACCTGGAATAACCGCGCCGCCCCATATATCTGCGCCTGCCGACGCAAGAGTTGACAAGCCTCCCCTGATGTTCAGCACCCGGCGCCTGGCGCCCCTTACCCGGTGGAGGAAGGAAAGGAACCAGATGCAAGCCTTTGTGGAGAACCGGGACAACCAGTTGTTCATGACCCGCGGCGTGGGCTATGCCTTCCCGCTGCACCTGCACACCCACCTGGAGCTGGTGCTGGTGGACGCGGGCAGCATCCAGATCACCGTGGGCGATCAGTCGCGCAGGCTGGACAAGGGCAGCCTGGCCCTGATCTTCCCCAACCAGATTCACAGCTACGACCGCCCTTCCCCCGGCAACCACAACACGATTTTGGTGCTGGATTTGTCCTTTGTCGGCGAGTATGTGGACACCCTGCTGCGCCACCACCCCGAGATGCCCTTCCTTTCGGGCAGGCAGGTGCACGGCAACATCCGCTACGCGATGGAGCAGATGTACCTGGAGTACGAGCAGGAGGGCCGGCGGGAAATCTTCACCCCCTTTGCCCACCTGATGGTGGCGCGGATCTTGGAGTCGGTGACGCTGCTTGAGAACAGCAGCGCGGGGGACCGGCAACTCACCTGGCGGATTGTGGACTATGTGAACCGCCACTACCAGGAGCACATCTCCCTGGAGGACATGGCCCGGGCGCTGGGGATGAGCAAGTACCGCCTCTCCCGCCAGTTCGCCCACCTGTTCGGGGACAATTTCTCCACCTATGTCAACAGCATCCGGCTGTACCGGGCCTGCAACCTGCTGGCGGGCACCGACCTGAGCGTGACGGACATCTCCGAGGAATCTGGTTTTGGCAGCCTGCGCACCTTTTTCCGCGTGTTTCAAGCCGAGCACGGCATGACCCCGCAGGAGTTCCGCAACAGCCGCAAAACGGGCGGCTAAGGCGCGGCAGGCACAGTCCAGCGATGGTGGCCCATCAAGGGCACTTGCACAAAAAGGGGGGAGCGCACGGCCACACAAAAAACCCACACCACCGCGGCGCATGGCCGCCAACAATTGCAACCCGATGAAAAGGAGGAACCTTATGCAACGCAAACTGCTGTCCCTGCTGCTCATCCTGGCGATGATGCTGCCCCTGGGCCTGGCGCTGGCTGAACCGGCGCCCCTCACGGTCACCGTCTTTGCCGGCGACCCCTTTGACCAGCCCACCAGCGACAACAAGATCTACAAGCTCATTGAGGAAGAGTTTGGCATCAAGTTCGAGTTTGAGTTCCTGGCGGGGGACCTGGACGAGACCCTGGGCATCAAGATTGCCGGCCAGGACTACGCCGACATCATGAGCGGCTCCAACTCCGCGGAGATGCTCATTGACGCGGGCACCTACATCGACCTGCTGGACTACATCAACGAGACGGACACCCCCAACCTCTGGGCACATTTTGAGCCCTACATGAACCGCATCACCGTGGACGGCGGGCTGTACGTCATGCCCAGCTTCGGCCGCATCTACAACGACGCCATCGTCAACTACCAGAACGGCCCCGCCTTCTGGATCCAGAAGAAGGTGCTGGCCTGGGACAACTACCCCACCATCACCACCCCCGAGCAATACTTTGACCTGCTGCTGCGCTACAAGGAAGCCCACCCCACCACCGAGGACGGCCTGCCCACCAGCGGCTTTGAAATCCTGACCGACGGCTGGCGCAACTTCTGCCTGCTCAACCCCGTGCAGCACCTGATGGGGCACCCCAATGACGGCGGCGTCTTCGTGCACTGGGATGACAACTACCGCGTGGATGTCTTCCACAACAAGGACTATTCCAAGCCCTACTACCAGAAGCTCAACGAGGTGTTCCAGAAGGGCCTGATTGACCAGGACACCTTCGTGCAGAACTTTGACCAGTACATCGCCAAGCTGTCCTCGGGCCGGGTGCTGGGCATGTTTGACCAGTACTGGAACTTCCAGAACGCCACCGACGCGCTGATCGCCCGGCAGATGTACGGCGAGACCTACATCGGCCTGCCGCTGGTGTACTCGGAGGACATCACCGACCACTACATCGACCAGCCGGTCATCAACGTGAACCGCGGCTTTGGCATCTCCGTCAACTGCAAGGAGCCCAAGCGCATCGTGGACATGTTTGAGGCGCTGCTGGATGACAGGTGGCAGACCATCTTCCACTGGGGCATTGAGGGTGAGGACTACTATGTGGAGAACGGGCGCTACCTGCGCACGGCCGAGCAGAAAGCCAACGCCGAGAACCCGGTCTGGGTCAACGCCAACAAGGCCCGTGCCCTGTTCTTCTACAGCCCCAAGAAGGAAGGCACCATGGACAACGGCAACAGCTGGGACCCGGCGCTGCAGCCCGAGCTGTACTTTGACATGATGAGCGAATACGACAAGGAGTTCCTCACCAGCTACGGCATGAAGACCCCGGCGGAGTTCTTCACCCCCGCCCCGCCCAATGAGCCCTACTACCCGGTCTGGCAGATCGACCTGCAGCCCTATCCGGACATGCGCGACATCAACACCCAGATGGGCGACATCCAGGCGCGCGACCTGCCCCGGCTGATCATGGCCGCCCCGGGCGAGTTTGACGGGATGTGGGAAACCTTCGCCAAGACCATGAGCGACGCCGGCCAGGCGGAGTATGAAGTCTTCCTGCAGGGCATCATCCTGGAGATGAACGAGCGCCTGCGCTAACCCCCTGCCCCCAGCCGGCCGCGGGCTGTCCGCGGCTGGCAGCCCTGTTGCCAACGCGGACAACAGGGCCCCGCCCCGGGCCTCTTCCCCGCCGGGCAACACATCCTGGCCACCCGGGGTGGTTTTACGTTTTCATCACGATGATGAGGCAGAGGAGAGCAGATGGACAGAACCCGGAAACTGACCGGACGGCCGGGGCGCGGCTTCCTGCGCACCCTGTGGGACCAGCGGCAGCTGGCGCTGATGAGCGTGCCCATGCTGCTGTATGTGCTGCTGTTCAGCTACGCGCCGCTCTGGGGCTGGATCACGGCCTTCATGAGCTACAAGCCGGCGGTGCCGCTGTTTGACAACCCCTGGGTGGGCCTGCGCAACTTCAGCTGGCTCTTCTCCCGCCAGGAGTTTTTGCTGGCCATCCGCAACACCTTCGCCATGAGCGTCATCAACCTGGTGTTCAACACGGTGAGCGCCATCGGCCTGGCCGTGCTGCTCAACGAGGTCGCCTCGCGGCGCTACAAGCGCACGGTGCAGACGGTCACCTACCTGCCCCACTTCCTCTCCTGGGTCATCGTGGTGGGGCTGGCCCAGAACGCCTTCGCCACCGACGGGGTGGTCAACCAGGTGCTGCTCAGCCTGGGGCTGATCCGCCAGCCCCTGTTCTTCCTGGGGGAAGGGCGCTATTTCTGGTGGCTGGCCGGCATCATCCATATGTGGAAGGAGGCGGGCTGGAACAGCATCATCTACCTGTCCAGCATGAGCGCCATTGACCCCGCCCTGTATGAGGCGGCCGAGATTGACGGCGCCGGGCGGCTGCGCAAGATCATGCACATCACCCTGCCCGGCATCAAGAGCACCTTTGTCATCCTGCTGATCATGAACATCGGCATGCTGGTCAGCGGCACCAACGACGGCAATTTCGACATCCCCTACCTGATGGGGCAGAACCTGCTGATTGACTGGTCCCAGACCATCGACATCTTTGTGCTCAAGTACGGCATCAGCCAGGGCCAGTACGGCAGGGCCACCGCCGCGGGCATCTTCAAAAGCCTGGTGTCCATCTTCCTGCTCTTCTCCGCCAACCGGATTGCCCGCCGGCTGGACGAGCCGACCCTGCTGTAAAGGAGGGCAGACAGATGAGCGGCATCAACCTGCGCCACAACCCCCGGACCTCGCGGTGGATGAACATCCTCTTCCACACCTTCAACAACGCCTTTTTGCTGCTGGCCATGCTGATCACCCTCTACCCGGTGCTCAACACCGTGGCCATCTCCTTCAACGACGGCACCGACGCGCTGCGCGGCGGGATCAGCATCTGGCCGCGCGTGTTTTCCCTGGAAAGCTACCGTGGCGTGCTGGCGGACGAGTTTGTGTTCAGCGCCTTCCAGGTGTCCGTGGCGCGCACGCTGCTGCAGACGGCGCTCAACCTGCTGCTCACCTCGATGCTGGCCTACGCGCTCTCCCGGCGGGAGTATGTGCTGCGCAAGTTCATCACCACCGTCTTTGTGCTCACCATGTATGTCAACGCCGGCCTCATCCCCAACTACCTGCTGATTTCACGCACCCTGGGGCTCAGCCGCAGCTTCTGGGTGTACATCGTGCCCACCATGATCAGCTGCTTCAACATGATCGTCATCCGCACCTACATCCTCAACCTGCCCGACGCCCTGGTGGAGTCCGCGCGCATTGACGGCGCGGGGGAATTGCGCGTGTTCTGGCAGATCATCGCGCCCCTGTGCCTGCCGGTCATGGCCACGGTGTCGCTCTTTGTGGCGGTGGGCGCCTGGAACAGCTGGTTTGACACCCACCTGTACAACGCGGGGCGCCCCTCTTTGCACACCCTGCAGTACCTGCTGAAAATGAAGCTGGCCACCACCCAGGCCAGCAGCAACATGGCCATGCAGACCACCACGGCCCTGGCCGCCCGCGCGCCCACCACGCCGGTGACCATCCGGGCCGCCATCACCGTGATCTCAGCCCTGCCCATCATGCTGGTCTACCCCTTCCTGCAGAAGTATTTTGTGGTGGGCCTGAGCATCGGCAGCGTGAAAGGATAACATCATGACCACAAAGCTTGACCACCGCCGGGGCACCGCGCGCCTGGCCCTGACCTATCCGGACGGAAGCCCCATGAAGAACCGGCCTGTCCGCATCCGCCTCCGGCGCCACCGCTTTCTCTTTGGCGCGGGGATGTTTGACGTGCTGGCGCTGGTGGACCCGGCCACCGGGGAGGCGGAGTGCCAGCAGCTGCAAACGCGCATGGAGGCGCTGACCAGCCTCTTCAACTATGCCACCCTCCCCTTTTACTGGGGCCGCTATGAGGCGGAGGAGGGCCAGCCCGACAGCGCCCGCACCCGCGCGGGGGCGGCCTGGCTCAAGGAGCGCGGCCTCATCCTCAAGGGGCACCCGCTGTGCTGGCATACTGTGTGCGCCCCCTGGCTGCTGCAGTATGACACCCCCGCCATCCTGGACAGGCAGCTGGCCCGCATTGACCGGGAGGTGGGCGGCTTTGCCGGCCTGATAGACAGCTGGGATGTCATCAACGAGGTGGTCATCATGCCGGATTTTGACCGCTATGACAACGCCGTCACCCGCCTGGCCCGCGCCCATGGCCGGGTGGGCCTGGTGAAGATGGTGTTTGAGCGCGCCCGGCAGGCCAACCCCAAGGCCCAGCTGCTGCTCAACGACTTCAACACCAGCCCCCGCTACGAGCAGCTGATTGCCGACTGCCTGGACGCCGGGGTGCCCATTGACGCCATCGGCATCCAGTCCCACCAGCACCAGGGCTATTGGGGTGCGGACAGGGTGGCGGAGGTGCTGGCGCGCTTTGCCCGCTTTGGCCTGCCCATCCACTTCACCGAGAACACCCTGGTGTCCGGCGACCTGATGCCCCCGCACATCGTGGACCTGAATGACTGGCAGCCGGAAAGCTGGCCCACCACCCCTGAAGGGGAGGAGCGCCAGGCCCGGCAGCTGACGGAGATGTACCGCCTGCTGTTTGCCCATCCCCAGGTTCAGGCCATCACCAACTGGGACGCGGTGGACGGCAAGTGGCTGGGCGCGCCCAGCGGCCTGCTGCGGCAGGACAACAGCAAAAAGCCCGCCTATGAGGCGCTGGCGGGGCTGATCCGGCAGGAATGGCACACCGGGCTGCGCCTGGTGACAGACGAGGCCGGCGCCCTGTCCTTCACCGGTTTCCTGGGGGACTATGACCTGGTGCATGACCAGGGGGAGCTGACCTTCACCCTGGACACGCGCCAGCAGGACATCCGCCTGAGCCTGTAGCCCCCGCCGGCCCCGCGCACAGGGGCCGGACAGCGTTGATTCACGCCAGCAAACAGCCTGCCAGGACCTGGCAGGCTGCTTGCTGCCCGCGCCCGCGGCGTGGCGCGGGTTGGCAGGCGGGTGGGCGCCTGTGCGCCTTTTGCCCGGCAGCGGGTGAAGCCGCGCGTTCCGCTTGACAAGCTCTTGTTTCGCCTTTATCATAAAAATCAACAAGGCGAAACGTTTAACCTACCGCGTGGCGCGGCGGGGAAACCGCCGCGGGGAGGAAGGCAGTCCCCGGGCATGAAACGCTGTGAGGTGGCCGGTCCCGGCCGCCTGCCGGGCCTTGAGCCGGTGGGCACCCCCGCCCGGGTGGACAGGCGCGGGGCTTTGGGGCGGGGAGCGCGCCAGGACCTGGTGCAGCAGGAAACCTTCACCAAGCCTGGCGGCCTCATCAGGGCCTGACTGACCGCGCCGGCCGGGCCGGCAAGGAAGTACCAGGCGGGCAATCCTGCGCGAGCGCATTTGCATACAATATGGTTTTGGAGGATACACGGATGGACAAGCTGAACAACCAAGGCATCTGGATCACCGCCGACGGCGTGGCCGAGCTGCGCCCGGTGCCCCTGGCCCCGGTGGGCCCCCATGACCTGCTCATTGAGACCAAGGCCTGCGGCGTGTGCGCCTGGGACGCCAAGCTTTACCACGGCCAGAGCGCGCCGGGCGACTTCCCCTATGTGATCGGGCATGAGGGCGTGGGCATCGTGCGCGAGGTGGGCAGCCTGGTGCGCGGGTTCAAGGTGGGCGACAAGGTGTTTTGCTCCAGCGGCGGCAACGAGATGATGGTGCAATACTTCGTGCAGGACGCCTCCTGCGCGGCCAAAATCCCGGACGACACGGAGGACTACGGCGCCATGGTGCTGGAGCCCACGGTGTGCGTGGTCAACCTGCTGGAGAAGGCGGGCATCCGCCCCGGTGACCATGTGGCGCTGGTGGGGGCGGGCTACATGGGCCTGATCACCCTGCAGGGCCTGGTGCGCGGCAGCTGGGCGGGCAGGATTTCCACCTTCGAGATTCAGCCCGAGCGCCTGGAGCTGGCGCGCAGGCTGTCCCCCGAACACACCTATGATCCCTACAGCCAGGAAGGCGAGGCCTACATCAGGCAGCTGGAGGCGCAGGGCGGCGTGGACGTGGTGATTGAGTTTGCCGCCACCGATTCCGGTTTTGCCCTGGCCAACCGCCTCATCCGCAAGACCGGCGGCGTCCTGGTGCTGGGCTCCTGGCACCGTGACCAGGTCACCTTTGACGGCAGCCTGTGGCACCTGTCCGGGGTGACTGTGCTCAACCTCTCCCCCATGAGCAACCGCCACTACACCGACCTGATTCCCCGCACCGCGGCGCTGGCCGAGCGCGGCATCTACACCCCCGGGGACTATCTCACCCACACCGCCTGCTTTGATGACCTGGAAGGCGTCAACCGCGTGCTGGACATCTCCGGCACCAAGGAGGACGGCTACATCAAGGGCGCCATTCTGTTCTGACAGGGCGGGGGATGCTGCCCCCGCCAGGCGCCTGGTGAGGCAAACGGGGCTGCCGCGACCGCGGCAGCCCCGTTTCTGTGGGGAGGATTGGCTGTTCAGGTGGCTGCCGGCCCCGCCGCCACCGTGTCGCGCTTGATGAGGGTGGGCTTGAAGCAGATGTTCTTCTCCCGCGCCCCGTCCTCATCGATCTGCGCGGCCAGCATTTTGACCGCGGCGATGCCCAGCTCATACGCGGGCTGGCGCACGGTGGTCAGCCGCGGCTCCATGGTGGTGCTGAGGTAGACATCGTCAAAGCCCACCAGGGACACATCCGCCGGCACCCGGTGGCCGTACTCCCGCAGCGCGCGGAAGGCGCCCAGGGCGATCATGTCGTTGCCGCAGGCGATGGCGGTGATGTCCTTGTTGCGCTGCATCAGGATGGCCGCCTTCTGGTAGCCGGTTTCCAGGTTGAAGCGGCCGTTCTCCACCAGGAAGGGGTCGTAGGTGAGCCCGGCGTCCGCCAGCGCCTGGCGGTAGCCGGCCAGGCGGGCGTCCCGGGGGTGGCCCTGCTCGGGAAAGCCGCTGATGTAGCCGATGGTGCGGTGGCCCCTGCCAATGAGGTAGCTGACCGCCTCGTGGGAGCCGGAGTAGTCGTCCACGTACACGCAGTTCTCCATGCCCGGCTCGTGGTATTCCACCACCGCGCAGGGCACGTTGTAGCGCCTGAGCAGGTCAACATGCTCCGGCACGTTCTTGAAGATGCCCACCAGCACCACCCCGGCCACGGCATAGTCTATCATGGTCTTGATGGCGGCCAGCTCGCTCTGGGGCTGGCGGTCGGTGTTGGAAATCAGGGTGGAGCGCCCGGCGCGCTGGGCTTCGTCCGCCATGCCCCGGCACATGTCGGCATAATAGGGGTTGGCGATGTCGGGGATGACCAGCCCCAGCATGCTGGACTGGCGCCGCACCAGGCTGCGCGCGAGCAGGTTGGGCCGGTAGTGCAGCCGCCTGGCTGCCTCCAGCACCCGCTGCTTGGTTTGCTCGGACACCTTGGAATAATCGCCGTTGAGCACCTTGCTCACCGTGGCGATGGACACGTTGGATGCCTTGCTGACATCCTTGATGGTGGCGGCCATGTCACACTCCTTGTTTTTTACCGCTGCGCGCGGCAACAATCCCTGCCGGCTTTCCCGGCCCGCGGGCTAAACGTTATGACTCCCCTTCATTATACACCACAGGCAGGCGGCGGCGCAAAGCGGGCGGGCGGCATGCCTATTCCGGGTGGCGGATCTCCACCACCGCGTAGACCGGCACCCGCTCCAGGGTGACGCGCAGGCCCTCGTCCGTCTGCTCTGTCCTGAAGCCCAGGTCCTGCCCCTCCAGGCTGTGCACCTGCACCCTGCCCCTGGCCCTGCAGGTGAGCTGCACGTTCAGGCTGGGGCGCACCTGGTCGGCCGCGGCGTCATAATCGTAGTTCATCAGGTGGATGCTGGTGGCCTCCTTGCTGGTGAAGCGGTGCACGCCCAGGCGCGGGTCGGATACCTTCACCGAGCGCAGCGGCTTCATCAGCTGGCGCATGCCGGCGGCAAAGCGGGCCATGGCCACCTCAAAGTGGTCAGCGTCCTGGGTGCGGGTGAGCCGGCCCGTGGCCTCCAGCCGCGAAACCAGGTCGCTGCCCTCCGCCAGGCGGCCGTGGGCCAGCACCTTGCCGCCGCCCTGGGCAAAGCGCAGCAGGATGTCCTGCTGGCGGCTGGTCAGCTGGTCACAGTCCGGCAGGATGACCAGGGGGTAGTCCTGAATCTGCGCCAGGGTGAAATCGTCCTCGCGCAGCTCGCCGTCAGGCATCATGCACACGTCAAAGATGACCTGGCTGTCCGTCAGGGCCTTGAGGACCTCCCAGAAGGGCGTGCGGCGCTTGTCCCCGTCCCAGCCCGAGGAGGTGATGTCCGCCAGGTTGGTGAACTGCTGCATGGCATTCGCGCCGCCGGCGCCCGTGGCTGTCTCGCGCCAGTAGTAGGATAAATAGCTGTACAGCACGCAGGCGTCTCCCCGGCTGCCCTTGGGGTAGAGGCGCTCGTTGCGCTTGAGGAAGCCCTGCACCTGGGCGCTGAGGTGCAGGGGCGGCCAGAAGGCGTCGCGGATGGTGTTGCCCATCCAGCCGCCATAGGGCACGGACATGTTGCAGCCATACATGGCGGCCTCCAGCAGGAAGATGCGGTAGAGGTCATGGCCCCGCCCCTCATCCAGCATGCGCACCAGGTCGGGCACGATGCCCCCGTAGGGGTTCTCGGCCACCACCACGTCCCGCCCCTGGGCGAAGCCCTCGCAGTAGCGGTAGAAATATGGCTGGCGGAACTGGGTGTGCTCCATCTCGGTGATGATCACATCCACCTTGGGCACGATGGGGAAGTAGCAGGGCATGAGGTTGAAGAAGTTGCCGGAGACCAGCACCTCCCGCTGGTGCTTCTCCCGGCCATAGGCCCTGGCATGGTCTGCCAGCTCGCCAAAGTACTTCTTCACCGCCCGCACCTGGAACTCCCAGTAGTCCCGGATAAAGGGCGCGCCCTGGGGGAAGGTGTGCTGGTTGGCCAGCAGGTGGTCCTGATAATTGAAGCTGGCCACGTCTATGCCGTCCCAGGCCGCGCCCAGCAGGCCCCGCGCGCGGCGCTCCACCAGCCAGGCGGTGAACTGCTTCATGCAGTCCTTGCAAAAGCAGCCGCCGGAGCCAATGGCGGTGAGGGGCAGCTCGGCCTCGTCCAGCTGGATGCCGGGCACGCCCGCATCCACCATGAGGCTGATGATTTTCTTCAGGTAGTCCCGCCAGACCGGGTTGTTGCGGCAGGTTTGGTAGCAGATCTGCCGGTGGTTTTTGACCTCCACCCACTGGGCGTGCACCGGCGAGCCGTCCAGCTTGCGCGCGGCCGCCTCCTCAAACAGGTCGCCCACCACCTCCCCCTCGGAGTTGATGATGCCCCCGGGGTAGTAGTCCTTCAGGCTGGTGGGGAAGGCATCCGGGTACTTGTCCTGGGAGAACTCGCGCAGGCCGTACCATCCCTGCTCTTCATGGCCCTCGGCCAGCTTGTTGATGTACTTGATCTTGCCGGTCAGCCTGTCAATCACGGCCGGGAACTCCCAGCCCTGCACCTCAAAGACGATGGAGAACAGCTTGATGCCCCGCTTGTTGCACTCCCTGATGAAGTCGCTGTCGTTCATGTAGCCGTACATGCCCTGGCGCGGGTCCACCGGGCCAAAGGCCTCATGGTGCAGGAAGGGCAGGCTGATGCTGCCGCCGCCCAGGCCCGCCCACACCAGCATGGTGGCGCCCAGGCGCTCCAGATCATCCAGCATGTGCAGGCTGCGCATGGGCAGGCTGGGGTGCTGGCAGAAATTGCCCTTGTGCCAGCCATCAAAATATACGCTGCGTTCCATCGGCATCTCCCTGGCGGTGTATTGAAGGTATAAACGTTTATCCTTACGCAGCAGTATAGGGCCGGCGGCGCCCGGGTGTCAAGGCGGGCGGGGTGTCCCGCGGCTGGTGGTGGGAAACCCGTTAACCACCAACTCATCCGGCTCCCAGCAACCCGTGCGGGCCGTCGGGTTTTAAGGTATACTGTTCAGCGGGCTGTGGCACCATCACCCGGAGGACGCGGCCGTGCGCCTCATCCCCCTTTGGCGGGCAGGCGCTGGGGTTGTGGTGATTGCCATGGCCACCTGCAGGGCATCGCGGCGGCGCTTAAGGACTGTCCAGGGATTGAGGGGGAGCCGCACCGCCAGGCTGTGTAGGAGGAGGAGCTGACATGAGCAAGCGCATCGCCATCATCGGCAGCATGAACGTGGACCTGGTCTCCCGGGTGCCGCGCTTCCTGCTGCCGGGGGAAACGCTGGAGGGGCTGGATTTCAAGGTGTATCCGGGCGGCAAGGGCGGCAACCAGGCGGTGGCCGCGGCGCGGCTGTCCTCCGGGGTGATGATGCTGGGCAAGCTGGGGGATGACGCCAACAGCGCGCTGTACTGGCAGGCCTTTGAGCAAAACGGCATTGACGCCGGCTGCGTGGTGACAGCGCCGGGCATCAACACCGGCACCGCGGTGATTGAGGTGGACACCAGCAGCGGGGACAACCGCATCGTGTACATCCCCGGGGCCAACCGGCTGGTGGACCGCGCCCAGGTGGACGCCCACTGGCAGGCCCTGATGGCCTGCGACATTTTCCTGCTGCAGCTGGAGATCCCCATGGACACGGTGGCCCATGCCATCCGCCGCCTGCGCGAGGCGGGCAAGACCATCATCCTGGACCCGGCCCCCGCTGTGCCCCTGCCGGAAGGCCTGCTGGGGCTGTGTGACTACGTCACCCCCAACGAGGTGGAGCTGGCCCTGCTGACCGGCCTGGTGACCGACACGCCCCGGCGCATGGTGGAAGCGGGCAGGCGGCTGCTGCACACCGGGGTGCGCAACGTGGTGCTCAAGGCCGGGGCGCAGGGCGCCTGGCTGGTCAACCAGCAGGGCGCGCGCCACTTCCCGGGCTTTATGGTCAAGCCGGTGGACACCACCGCCGCCGGGGACAGCTTCAACGCCGGCCTGGCGGCCGCCCTGGCCCGGGGCGCGGGCCAGGAGGAAGCCCTGCGTTACGCCAACGCGGTGGGCGCGCTGTCCACCCTGGGCGCGGGCGCGCAGGGGGCCATGCCCACCAGCGCCCAGGTGGCGCGCTTCATTCACGACCAACAAGGAGGAAACTGACATGATCGCATTGGGTTCTGACCACGCCGGCCTGCCGCTGAAGCTTGAAATCATCAAGCTGCTGGACGAGCTGGGCCTGGCGTACACTGACTACGGCACCGACTCGCTGGCGCGCTGCGACTACCCGGTTTATGGCCAGAAGGCGGCGGAGGCGGTGGCCAGCGGCGCGTGTGACAGGGGCATCATCTTCTGCGGCACCGGCATTGGCATTTCCATCGCCGCCAACAAGGTAGCGGGCATCCGCTGCGCGGTGTGCTCGGAGTGCTATTCAGCGGTGCTGTCCCGTGAGCACAACGACGCCAACATGCTGGCCCTGGGCGCGCGGGTGGTGGGCCCTGGCCTGGCGCGGATGATTGTCACCCAGTGGCTGGAGGCCGGCTTTGAGGGCGGCCGCCACGCGGACCGGGTGAAGCTGATCCACCAAATCGAGGGCCAACAGGCATGAGCGGCCGGCCGGCGCGTTTAGTCCGCCAGTGCATCGAGCAGGTACGCAAGCAGGTCTTATAGGTGCTGGTTAGCCATGGAAGGCCAGCCACAGTTAGGGACCAGTGTGTGTCTGGACACAAAGGATAGGTAAGCACCTCTTTGGCACGGTCTGCTATTACTATGGCCGTTATAGTGACGCCAGGTGAGACGAGCGCTTCACGGAACTGTTCACTCTGCTGAAACGCAATAATCTGGAACAAGCGCTGCACGGGGTGGATCTAGCCCGGCATGGACAGCAAGGCGCTGCACGAGGAGCGCATCACCAATCTTCTGCGCCGCTGCACCGGCCGCTTTGATTTCTATGACCTCAGCAACGAATCCACGTTGTCCAACCGTTTTGACAACCCAGTCCCCCACTGGATGCGGACGTACGAGTAGGTCAATGTGGTAAGATTCGGCGAATTATGGTACGCGATTGAGTCCATGACAAGGTTGATTTACACTGAGAGGAATGTGCATGACCAGGAGTACCTGGGCTTCCTGCGTGACCTGGCGAGGCCGGGAGTGGGCTGGGCGCCATTGGGCTGCAAAACCACCGGCACCAGGACATCTGGATTCATATAGAGACCTCACGCGTGATGGACGAGGCTGCGTCCTTTGGCTAGCCTATCCACTTTCCGGAGGTATTCATGTGTTCGTGCAAACCCATTGGCGAATTGTGCTACCTGTCTGGCGCCAATACTAGTTCCTGAAGACCGAAGAGAGCCTTTACTGGCAGGCCGACTTCACGCGGAACTTTTACACCTTGGTGTTCTCCCGCCCGACCATCGAGGCATCTACTGGTTTGATTATGTGAACTACCGCTATATGACCGCCCTTTCGAAATGATGAACGACAGCCTGATGCCCAAGCCCATCTGCCACATGATGATGGAATTCATCCACAAGCAGTAGTTTACGGATTCGGTGCCAGCTACCAGCACGGATGGTAGCGTTTTGGAGCGGCCTTTCTTTCTCAGTTATGACTTGACAATGGAGGTGGAGGGCCATATGTACCGACAAGTGGTGGAGCTAAAATGGCCCTCCTTCTCCGCGGTCAGCGCGGAGGGTCTAATAGAGCAGGTGGCGCTTTAGATTAATGTAGTCTAATGCTGAGAAATTAACTTCAAGTTTAGATATTCTCATATATAGAAAGCAGAAGATGGGTGCAAATAAAACAAATAGTATGCTATTATCTGGTTAACTACAATTACACTAGAAATTTTGTAATTTGAATACAATTGATATGAGGTATGTATGGATATTAAAATGCTCACGATGCAGTTAACGAATGCAGAAACCGAAGCTTCCCTGATAAGTGTACTAGCAAAATTCGGTTTATGGGATGACCTCTCACACTGGCGTCCTATTGGTGATAACGATAACAACTTTTCTACTATAGGAAACCAACAAAGCAAACCTGATGCAGCACTTGTAGAAAAAATCATCAATTCTGTTGATGCAATTTTAATGAAAGAATGCCTTGTTAGAGGTATTGATATGACAAGTTCATCTGCACCGCAAACTATGGCTGAAGCGATGAGCGCTTTTCTTCGCGTGAGAGATGGACAATTATCGAATATTGATACAAAGACGCGCAATGAAATGTCAAATAGTATCATTCTTGCGGCAACTGGCAAAAGAAGAGGAGAGATGAATATAACAATAGTTGATCAAGGTGAAGGTCAAACACCTAATTGTATGCCAAACACTTTGCTTTCAATAAGTAGAAATAACAAGCTAAAAGTCCCGTTTGTTCAAGGAAAATTTAATATGGGTGGGACAGGAGTTATTCCTTTCTGTGGTAAGCATAAACTACAACTAATAATATCAAGAAGGTGTCAAGAAATTCCAAACACAGAAAATGATTCTACATTTTCATATTGGTCTGTGACAGTGATAAGACGTGAAGAGCCAAGAGAGGGCAGAAAGAGCTCCATGTACACATATCTTACGGATGGTGAAGGAGAAATGCTAAAATTCTATTCATCATCGTTACCAATTATCCCTGTGCCTCAAATAGATATTAAAGAAAGCATGATGTATGGTACATATATCAAATTATTTAATTACAGCATACCAAGCTACAAAAGTAATATTCTCCTTGACTTAAATTATCGACTTGCAATGCTAATGCCAAATTTAGCGCATCCTGTGAGGCTTAGAGAATGTAGGGTCTATGAAGCGCATACGTATGAAACTACGCTATCTGGGCTTGAAACGAGATTGGCTGATGATCGGCAAAATAATGTAGAGGATGGGTTCCCGGATTCAAATGCGTTTACAGTAGAAGGGCAACTGTTTCGTTGTTCAATATACCTCTTTAAAAAAGGGAAATCGAAAAACTACCGTGAAAAAGATGGAGTGTTATTCCATATAAATGGTCAAACCCATGGCACAATTACAGATACATTCTTTAACAAGGCAAATTTGCCTTACCTTTCTGACAGCTTACTTGTTCTGGTGGACTGTTCAGATATTAGTATATCTCATCGTGAAGATATGTTTATGAATAGTCGGGATAGATTGAGAGATGGACAGTTTTCAAAGGATGTTACATCAAGAATACAGGAAATACTGCGAGAACACGATGGATTGAAATTGTTACAAAATATCAGAAGGCAAGAAGCTATTCAGGAAAGGCTTAGTGAGGACAAACCACTGCAAGATGTTTTACAGAAGATTCTACGGAACTCTCCAGTTCTATCAAGAATAATGCTCACAGGTCAACGCTTATCAAATCCTTTTGGAGCTGGTACGAATGTAGGAGAAGATAAAGAATATATTGGGAGGAAACATCCTACTTATTTTAGAATCAAAGGCAAGTTAACTGATGGACAATTAATGAAAGTAGAACCAATAAGCAACAAGAGTATTCGTGTTCAATTTGAGACAGATGTTGTTAATGATTATTTTGCCCGTCCTGTAGAGGCAGGAAAATTATTATTGCGGTTGAATGGCCAAAACCGAGAAGACCTGGTGCATCGCCTAAGTCTTTTTAATGGTACTGCAACGCTCACCGTAACATTGCCTAAAAACTTATCGATAGGCGACACATTAGGATTTGACACGCAAATAATTGATGAGTACATTGTACCAACGTTTGATAACAAGTTTGTTGTGATATTAGAAGATGCAGCTGAACCAACAAAAGGCAAATCGGGGTCTAGAACACCGCCTAGAGATGAGACTAAAAGCGGGAAACGAGAGATACCAAACAGCGCTGCCATGCCTAACATCCAAGAGAAGTACCGCGCTGATTGGGGTAGTTTAGACATGGACAGTCGCTCAGCACTAGTTTTATTTAAGACAGAAGAGAATAGTGACTATTTTATTAATATGGATAATGATTATTTGCTTTCAGAGCTAAAACAAATTAGGGATGAGAGTAAAATGTCATTGGTACGGGCCCGATATAAATATAGTATGGCTCTTATAGGGATGAGCATTGAAAGCTACTACAAATCTAAAAAACACTCTTTTGACGTGCCAGACCCTCAGCATGAAGTCAAAAGAATATCTACAATTATTGCGCCAGTGCTAATTCCTATGCTTGATGCTATGGCAGAGCTAACACTCGACGATGTATGAACTGCTATATTGCAATAATTACTCAAAAGAGCATATCAGTATTTGTTAGTTCTATAAGAGAACTCGAGACAAATTCATTATATAAAACACTTTATGCTCTTGACCGCAGGATCTTCTCCATCGCCCGGCCCTTGGCCAGTTCATCCACCAGCTTGTCCATCCAGCGGATGCGCTGCATGAGGGGGTCCTTGATCTGCTCCACCCGCACGCCGCAGATGAGGCCGGTGATGAGGTTGGCCTTGGGGTTGATGGCGGGCGCCTGGGCGAAAAAATCCCGCAGGCTCACGCCGCTTGCCGCCTGGTCTTCCAGCGCCTGCTGGGGATAGCCGGTCAGCCAGTGCAGCACCTGGTCCAGCTCCTCCCGGGTCCGGCCCTTGCGCACCACTTTCTGAAGGAGCAGCGGGTAGACCTTGCCAAAGGGCATGTTGAAGACCCGCTCATCGTTCTTGCTGTTCATGTCACCCTCCTCGCAGGGAGAGTATACACGCGCCGGCCGGCCTTCATGCTGCCGGGGCGCACCTTTCCTTCAAAAGCTCCGCGACCCCTTCCTGCCCTGCACCCCCCGCACCCCGTCCACGATGTGGCGAATCCTTCCGGCTTTTCCCGGGGGCCGCTGGCTTTGGCGGCCCCCTTTTTCATAAAACCTGCTATACTGTGCTCAAACGAAGCCCGCTGGGCCGGGAAATACAGGGGGAGACAGCATGATCAACACAAAAGACCGGGTGCTGGCGCTGGACATCGGCGGCACCAACACACGACTGGGCCTGGTGGGCCGGGACGGCAGCCTGGTGGGCTACCGGCGGCTGAAAAGCAGCCTGTGGAACAAGAAGGACCCCATGAAGGGCCTGGTGGAGCTGATCAAGGAGTATCTGAGCGAGGAGTCGCCCCAGGGCGTGGCCGCGCTGTCCCTGGGCTTTCCGGGCGCGGTGGACAAGGGCCTGCGCACGCTGGTGAACGTGCCCACCATCCCCTCGCTGGATGGCATGCCGGTGGCTGATTTGCTGGAGGCGGCCCTGAGGACCCCGGTCTACCTGGACCGGGACGTGGTCACCCTCTACGCCCACGCCGCCCAGGCGCTGGCGCTGCCCAAACAGGGCATGACCCTGTGCTTCTTCATCGGCACGGGCATCGGCAACCTGATTGTGCTGGACGGGCGCCCCTGGACCGGCCAGCGCGGGGTGGCGGGGGAGCTGGGGCACATCCCGCTGTATGGCAAGGACCTGCCCTGCGGCTGCGGGCAGGTGGGCTGCGCGGAGCTGTACGCCGCCGGCCACGCCCTGGTGCGGATGCGCTCGGAGCATTTCCCGGGGGAGGACCCGGACCTGCTCTTCCCCCTGCACCTGAACCACCCGGCCGTGCAGGAGTTCCTGGACACCCTGGCCCAGGTGATCGCGACAGAAATGGTCATCCTGGACCCGGACCGCGCGCTGCTGGGCGGGGGCATCATCCAGATGCCGGAGTTCCCCCTGCAGCTGCTGCAGGACAAGGTGGTGGCCCGCCTGCGCGGCGGCCAGGCCCCCGGCATGACCTGGCACCTGGCGCCGGACGCCCAGCGCGCCGGGGTGATCGGCGCGGGCCTCAACGCCTTTGACCGCATGGACCGGGAGGCCGGGCAATGAAGCGCCTGGTATCCGCCTCGCTGATGTGCGCGGACCTGCTCAACCTTCGCGCAAGCCTCAGACAGCTGGAGGAGGTGGGCGTGGATTGGCTACACTGCGACGTCATGGACGGGCATTTTGTGCCCAACTGGATGATGTTCCCGGACCTGATCAACGCCATCGCCGGGGAGACCAGCCTGCCCCTGGACATCCACCTGATGGTGACAGACGCGCTGATGATGCTGCCCCGGCTCAAGCTGCGCAAGGGGGACGCGCTCACCATCTCCCTGGAGAGCACCGTCCACGCCCAGCGGGCGCTTGCCGCCGTGCGGGAGGCCGGCGCCATCCCCGGCCTGGCCCTCAACCCGGGTACCCCGCTGGTCATGCTGGAGGAGCTGCTGCCCGATGTGGAGCTGCTGCTGCTCATGTCCGTCAACCCGGGCTATGCCGGGCAGAAGCTGGTGCCCCAGAGCATCGGCAAGATCGCCCGCGCCCGGGCGATGCTGGACGGCGCCGGCTACGCCGCCACCCGTCTGGCGGTGGACGGCAACTGCAGCTTTGACAACGTGCCCAGGATGGTGGCGGCCGGCGCGGATGTGATTGTGGCGGGCACCTCCAGCCTCTTCATGAAGGGCCTGAGCCTGCAGGAAGGCATGGCGCGGCTGCGGGCGGCCATGGCCTGAACCAGGGAAAATATATACAGCACAGGCGCCGGACGCCTGTGCTGTTGTTTTATATTCCCCGGCTTGCGGCGATGCGCATTGCCGGGCAGCCATCCTGGCCTACTCCCCCAGGTAGACCCCCTGGGCGCGCAGCCGGGCGCGCAGAACCTGCGGGTCCAGCGCCCGGGGCGATGTCCCGCTGGCCGCGCACAGGGCGGCCGCGGTGCCGGCCGCCTCGCCTTGGGCCATGCAGGACACCGTGTTGCGGGTGGACATGTGGGCGTCCCAGTCGCTGGTCAGCAGCCGCCCGGCCACCAGCAGCCCCTCCACCTTCTTTGGCAGCAGCGCCCGGTAGGGGAAGCCATAGCAGCCCGCGTCGCGGATCTGGATGCGCGGCGCGCAGTCGTGGAAGCCATAAAGGAAGACCTCGTCAGGGAAGCGCGCGCCGCCCACAATTTCTTCCAGCGACAGGTCCTTTTCGCAGGTGATGGCCCGGGTGTAGCGCACCCCCAGGTTGTTGGGGGTCCAGCACACATAGGCCTGCTCAAAGCCGGGGATGTGCTGGATCAGCAGCCGGGACAGCGCCATCACCTGATGGCGCAGCTCCACCAGCGCCTGGCTGAGCGCCCGGGTGTCGGTGGCGTCCACCTGGCGCTTGTTGGCGGTGTTGATGAAGGTAAAGTGGTCGCTGTGGTAGGAGAAGCCCAGCGGCCCCCACATGCCGCTTTGCGCCATGAAGGCGCTGAAGCGCGGGTCCCGGGTGAGGTCAAAGCCCAGGCGGATGACATCATCCCCACCGGGCAGGTCCTTGGGCCCGCGCACCAGCTGGGTCACCAGGCCCTGCTCCTGCAGGTAGCTGGCCAGGCGGCGCATGTCCACCCTGGCCATGCCAAAGGGAAAGCCCACCGAGCTGGTGCCGTGCTTCTTCACATAGTCAGCGCCTGCCAGGGCGGCCACGTCCCCGTCCCCGGTGGCGTCCACCACCACCTGGGCCTGGATGGCCTGGCGGCCGGACTTGCCCTCGATGATGACGCCGGTGACCCTGTCCCCCTCCTTCATCACGCCGGCCACCTGGACGTTGAGCAGCAGGTCCACCCCGGCTTCCTCCAGCATTGTGAACGCGGTGTCCTTGAAGCCTTCCCAGTCGATGATGGTGATGACCGAGTCATAGTCCCCGCCCTTGTCCATCTCCAGGTGGCCGCGGCAAAAGCCGCTGGCGGCCAGCCGGTCAATGATTTCCTGGGGGAGGCCGCGCACCAGCTGCCGTTTGCTGGTGCCCGGAACCGCCTTGAACAGGTTGAAAAAGCTGTGCAGCGGCCCGGCGCCGTTGATCATGGTGCCGCCCACAAAGCTGTTGCGCTCCAGCAGCAGGGTGCGCGCCCCCGCCCGGGCGGCGGCCAGCGCGGCCACAAAGCCGGCGGTGCCCCCGCCGCAGACCACCACCTGGGCCTGGTGAGCGATGGGGGTGTGGAGCTCTTCCCGGTAGGTGGATGATGCGTTCATCTGCGCCTCCTTGGTTCATGGGCCTGCGGGCTGCCCCGTGGCCGTGAGTATGTTGCCTGTGTCCCGGGCACAGCCTACCCCGGCAGGGGCCAGCTGTCAACACCAGGGCGGACAACAACAAAAAAACGCCTGCATGCCGCAGGCGCGCCAAAACAGGGCAGGCAGCCGGTGGTGTGCCTCAGTGTCCCTTGCTCCACAGCTCCCGGTGGAAGAGGGTGAGCAGCGGGATGAACTCCAACCGCCCGGCCAGCATCAGCAGGCTCAGCAGCACCTTGACCCAGGGGGAAAACACGTTGAAGTTGCCCGAGGGGCCTACCAGGCCCAGCCCGGGGCCGATGTTGGACAAGCTGGCGGCGGCGGCGGAGAAGCTGGTCACAAAATCATGCCCGTCCGCGGCGGCCGCCAGGGTGCCCAGCGCCATGAAGGACATGTACAGGAAGAAGAACACCAGGGCGCCGCGCACCGTCTCCTCGCTTTGCACCCGGCCGTCCAGCCGCAGCAGGCGCAGCTTGCGCGGGGCGGCTGCCAGGCCAATTTCCCGTGAAGCGGCCTTGCCAAGGATGAGCACCCGGGAGACCTTGATGCCCCCGGCGGTGGAGCCCGCGCAGGCGCCCACAAACATCAGCCCCAGCAGCAGGATGTGCGAAAAGGCGGGCCAGAGCGCAAAATCGGCCGTGCTGTAGCCGGTGGTGGACATGATGGAGGACACCTGGAAGCTGGCATGGCGGAAGGAGTTGAAAAAGCCGCCATAGCGGGGCAGAAGCTCCCAGGAGATCAGCAGCATCGCGCACAGCGCCAGCAGCCAGTAGGCCCTGACCTCCTCGGACTTGAAGGCCTTGAAGCCTTCCCCGCGCAGCAGGCGGAAGTACACGATGAAGTTCATGCCAAACAGCAGCATAAACACCGTGATGATGCCCTCGGCCCAGGGGTTGTTGTAGGCGCCCACGGACTGGTTGCGGCTGGAGAAGCCGCCGGTTCCGGCCGTCCCCAGGGTGTGGATGGCGGCGTCAAACAGGGGCAGCCCGGCCAGCATCAGCAGCGCCAGCTGCAGCAGGCTCAGCGCCGTGTACACCGCGTACATGAGCCTGGCGGTGTCGCGCATGCGCGGGGCAATCTTCTCAAAGGTGGGGCCGGGGCTCTCCGCCCGGGCCAGCGTGGCGCCGCGCCCGGACAGCCTGGGCAGGACCGCCAGGGTCAGGATGAGCACGCCCATGCCGCCCACCCAGTGGGTGAAGGAGCGCCAGAACAGGATGCCCCGGGGCAGGCCCTCCACCGCGTCCAAAACGGAGGCGCCGGTGGTGGTGAAGCCGGACACCGTTTCAAACAGCGCGTCCACATAGCTTGGGGTCACCCCGGAAAACAGGAAGGGCAAGGCGCCAAAGGCGCCCAGCAGCACCCAGGCCAGGGACACGGCCACCAGGCCCTCCTTGGCGCGCACCTCACGGCTGGCGGGCCGCTGCATGAGGGCTGGCAGGCCAAAGGCCAGCAGGATGAGGATGGTGTACACAAAGGCGGGCGCGTCCGGCCCGCCCTCCAGCAGGCTGATGCCAAGCGGCAGGCACAGCAGGCCTGCCTCCAGCAGCAGCAGCTTGCCCAGCAGGTTCAGCAGCAGGCGCAGGCTCACGCGCGCACCTGGGTGAAGATGTCCTCCAGCCGGGCCACCCCGCCCCCCTTCACAATCACCACCACCCGGTCGCCCTGCTGGATGCTGTCCTCCCCGAAGGGCACGCGCACCTGGCCGGCGCGCACAATCACCGCGATCAGCGCGTCCTGCCGCACCTGCAGCGTCCTGAGCGGCTGGCCCAGGAAGCTGTCCTCCTGGTGGGCGATAAACTCCAGCGCCTCCACCGCGTTGTCCATCAGGTGGTAGAGGCGCTCCACCGCCTCCGCGGCATGGGCCGCGCTGCGGGTGCGCACCGTGCGCAGGATGCTGTCTGAAGTTGCCCGGCGCACGCTGACCGCGCTGTCCAGGCCCAGCTCGCCCAGCAGCTCCAGGTAGGTGTCCCGGCTGTTCTTGACAATCACCCGGCGCACCCCGGCGCGCCTGGCGTAGAGCGCTGCCATGATGTTTTCCTCGTCCAGGCCCGACAAGGTGACAAAGGCGTCAAACTGCTCCAGCCCCTCGGCGGTGAGCAGCTCCTGGTCGGTGCCATCCCCCAGGATCACATCCACTTCCGGGAGCATCTGCTTGAACTCCAGGGCCCGCGCCTCATCCCGCTCAATCACCGTCACCTTCATGCGCGTCTGGGCCAGCAGCTGGCACAGGTAGAAGGCGATGCGCCCGGCGCCCAGCACCATCACGCTGTGGATGCCGGCGGTGTTTTTGCCGATGCTGGCAAAAAAGCGGGTGATGGTGGGGATGTCCGCCGCCACATAGACCCGGTCGCCCTCCTGCAGCACCATGTCCCCCTTGGGGATGACGGCTTCCTCCCCGCGCTGCACCGCGCAGAACAGCACCCGGGGCAGGGTGGGCAGCTTGCGGTACAGGTCCTTCATGGCCAGCCCCAGCAGCTTGTCGCCCGGCCCCAGGCGGAAGTCCATCATCTCCACCCGGCCCCGGGCGAAGGTCTCCACGCCCCCGGTGAAGGGGTAGCGCAGCATGCGGCTGATCTCCTGGGCGAGCAGGCGGTCGGGGTTGATGACGTAGTCGATGAGCAGCTCCTGCATCAGGAAGCCCAGGCTCTTGTTGTATTCCGGGTCGCGGATCCGGGCGATGGCGTAGCCTGCGCCCAGGCGCTTGGCGGTCAGGCAGCAGAGCATGTTGATCTCATCGCTCACCGTGACCGCGATAACGATGTCCGCCTCCTTCACCCCGGCCTCCAGCAGCGTGTCCGCGTTGACGCCGCTGCCCTGCACCGTGCGGGCGTCCAGGGCCTCCTGGCTGCGCGTGAGCGCCTCCTGGCTGCGGTCCACAATGGTGACCTCGTGGTTCTCTGTGATCAGGCTCTGGGCGATGGTGTGCCCCGCCTTGCCATCGCCGATGATGAGGATGCGCATACCGACCTCCTTGTGCACAGACAGGGCCATCATACGCCTCTTGGCGGCGCAGTTCAATGCCGGGGCGGCATGTCACCGCCCCGGCAACCGGTGGGCCTGCCCCGCGGGACGATGTTGATGACGTGTTCCCTTGAGGCGGCCGGCGCTCAACCGGCAAGGCGCGCCCACCGCCTACCTCGCCTTGCCCACCGGCGCCAGGTAGACGATGAACTCATCCTGCCCGTCCAGGCCAAACAGCAGGTTGGCGCGGGCCTGGTCATAGGCGGCCACCGCGCAGGTGCCGCAGCCAATGGCGCCGGCGGCCAGGTAGAGGTTTTGGCAGATGTGCCCCAGGTCCACCGCGATCACCTTGTGGGAGGCCTCGGCGTAGCGCCACTCGGTGCGGTAGGGCAGGCTGGCCCAGAAGAAGATGAGCGGCGCGCGGCCCACAAAGGCCTGGTCCAGCGCCGCCTGGGCGACCTTGTCCCCCAGCTGGTCGGCATCGCCCAGGTGAACCAGGGCGTGCTCCAACGGTGCATAGCGGTAGCGTCCGGGGGCAAAGGCGGTGGCGCCCTGCTGGTCCACCACCGGGCGGGTGAGCGCCAGGTAGGTTTCCACGCTGTGGCGGTTGCCGGCTGAGGGCACGGTGCGCAGCACCCGGCCCGGGGCGTCCTTGCGCACGCCCTGGCTGGCCCACAGCAGGAAGGACAGCTCGGCGCTGCTGAGGGGCAGGTCCAGGTACGCGCGGGTGGAGCGGCGGTTGGCAATCAGCTCCTCCAGGCTGCCCCGGGGCTGGACCACCCCGCGCCAGTCGGGCAGGGGCAGCAGGCGTTCCTCCGCTCCCAGCGGCTTCTGGATGGGCGGCATGGCCACCCCCAGGGTCTGGTCGGTCTGGGAAAAATCGGTGCGGCGCCGCACATCGTCCTTGAGGATATCGCGCAGCTTGTGCATTTTCATCAGGGTGAACTTGTTCATCAACGCCTCCTTGCAGGGTGGGTGAGCCGCCGCTGGCTGCGGTTTTGACAACCTGTATAACAGCCTCCATCATAGCGCAAGCAGCCGCGGTTTTCTACCGCGCGCCAGGCGGCTGCGGGCGCGGCCCACTGGGCGCGGCCAGGCGAAACCCCCGTTTTCCAGAACAAAAAAGAAACCACGGATGCTTTGTTGACACGCAAAAGGGCTGCCGCGTGCGCGGCAGCCCCTGTTGTGATGCGGGAATGGCTTACTCGGTGACCGCGATCTCCTGGAAGGCCGCGGTGACCAGCGCCACGAAGTCCTCCACGCTGGTGCCGGTGGCCAATAGCTCAAAGATGGGGCCCAGGGTGCCCTGGTTGAAGCCATCCGGGTTCTGGCCAAAGTACCAGTTGAAGTTGCCGCCGCGCGCGGACGCTTCCACCAGCGCGCTGGACAGCGGGCCCTCTGGCAGCA